>OKVC01000044.1_pt1 | contig 96598 bp, 86 predicted proteins | sample 1606641 | NCBI WGS metagenome assembly OKVC01 (sample SAMEA3882518, study PRJEB24775) | human gut metagenome | biome: human-associated habitat; feature: intestine environment; material: feces | place: Netherlands | collected 2009/2010
TCACGAAAAAAGCCTACCTTTTTTTATTAAAAGGTAGACTTTTGCGACAGGCTGAAACGGACAGCATAACGCTGTCCGTTTCAATTCTATCTCTTATTTGTCATCATGCGGCTCGGTGATAAGATCAAGATTGATCTCGTATTTGGAGTCGAGAGAGTTCTGCAAAGGAGCGTCCTTTACATATTTGTTTACAAGCGCTGTACTCTTTTCTACCGCCTGAAGCGTTCCTGCACCTGCTACACAGCCGCCAGGACAAGCCATGCCCTCGAGAAGATAGCCGTCATATTTGCCTGCTTTCGCAAGTGTGAGAAGCTTGCGGCAGTCTTTAAGTCCCTGCGCTGATACTACCTTGACCTCACGCTCTGGGTCAAGCTTGTGGATAACGTCTGCTACTGCCTTTGCTACGCCGCCGCTTACTGCAAAGCCACGTCCGTCACCTGTACCCTCGCAAAGATCTACCTTTTCTTCATCTGTAATGTCTTCAAATGTTACGCCCTTGGCATTGAACATTCCCATGAGTTCTTCAAAGGTAAGCACAAAGTCTACGTCGCTGCGGATAGTACGTCTTGAAGCTTCAAGCTTCTTTGCCGCACATGGTCCGATAAATGCGATACAAGCGTCAGGATCGTCCTTTTTGAGCATTCTTGCTGTAAGTACCATTGGGGTCAAAGCCATTGAAATGTATGGGGCAAGGGTAGGGAAAAGCTTCTTCGCCATTACTGACCATGCAGGACAGCATGATGTCGCCATGAATGGCTGATGTTCAGGAACTTCTCTCATGAAGTCCTTTGCTTCCTCGATGGAACAAAGGTCTGCGCCTATTGCTACCTCGACCACGTCTGCAAAGCCAAGCTTCTTCATTGCCGCTGTGAGCTTTTCAGGGCTTGCCTTTGGTCCGAACTGACCTACAAATGCAGGTGCTACGATAGCGATGACCTTCTTCTTTTTCTTCATTGCTGTTATAAGCTGGAATATCTGTCCCTTGTCTACGATAGCGCCGAATGGACAGTTTACAAGACACATTCCGCAGGATACGCACTTGTCATAATCTATTTTTGCCTTGCCCTCTTCGTCTGAGCCGATAGCGTCCATGCCGCAGGCTCTTGCGCATGGTCTTTCCATTTTGTTTATTGCATTGTATGGACAGACGCTCTGACATCTGCCGCACTTTATACACTTAGACTGATCTATTACTGACTTGCCGTGCTTGATGGTTATGGCACCCTTTGGACAGACTTCCTGACATGGGTGTGCAAGACAGCCCTGACAGCAGTCGGTAACATGATAATGAGTTTCAGGACAGCCGTTGCAGGCAAACTTGATTATGTTTACAAGCGGTGGATCGTAATACTTTTCTGCGATCGCACTTTCTTCAATGCCGTCAGCCACAGACTTATGCTCCTCGATCGGTCTTAGGGGCAGACCGATAGCAAGACGGAGCCTTTCTTCAACGATAGCTCTTTCAAGGAAGATAGACTCACGGTAAACAGCCTTGCTTCCCGGTACTATCTTATAAGGAAGCTCTGCGATCTTTTCGGCATAATCGCCCTCTTCATAGGCAAGTCTTGCCACCTCTGTAAAGACTTTTCGTCTGATATCTGTTACTGAGGAATAGATACCTCTCATTTTCATATTTTTACCTCCTGCGTTGTTCTTCAAATTTGTGTCATACACTTACTATTGTACTATTTTTTCGGCTTTTGTCAAGTAATATATACTTTTTTTCATAAGGTATATTGAAAGTTTCGTATGGCTTACATATTTGTCTGAAAATAAGGTGGAGCGAGGGTATGAAAAGGCTCAAAAAATCAAAGTATTTCTTTTTACCAAAAGTTTTTCTGTTCATGAAAGTATGTGGCTTTTGCACAGTTTTGGGCAGGACGATTCATGCAAACAAATGATAAATGATTTAATTTGGCAACATTTCTGCAATTGTTGCATTTTTTATGCAACAAAAGGGGCATTTTTCGGGATAAGTGAGAGATGTTTTTTGAGAGCCGTTAAGATACGGTGGACATCTTTCGCAGAAATTAAAAAGGAGGAACGATATGGCAGGCGAACAGAAAAGATTTGCGAGGTTTTTCTTCTATCTGAGAAATCTTCGTGAAGCGGCTTTGCACACCGGTGCAAGGGTGGAGGAGGCTGAGGACAGGGGGCTTGAGCTTCTGCACTCGGCAGAAACGGAGGCGGAGCTTAAAAAGCTGGAGGAGGCTGACAGCGACACCCTTTCTTATGTGAAGCGAGGGCTGAACAGGATAGCTTTCGGGGCGGTGAATGACGCTGTAAAGCTTGTTTTTGACGCTGAGAACATGACGGCAAGGGACATCATGGGCATGGATCTTTTCAATGTGAGTGAGATAAAGATCAGCGGAAAGAACGTTTTGGAGATCAAGTTTTTTGACAGGCAGAAAGCCTTGGAAAAGCTTGGGGAGCTTGCGCCTCAGCTTGACGGCGGCGGTGAGTCGAAGCGACTTATCGAGAGCATTTACGGCAGGGACGGTGATAGCTTGTGAAAATAACAAGGCTGTCGGAAAATCAGAGGTTTGTTTTCAGATGGTGGACGGCACGGGAGCTTAGTGATTACGACGGGATAATCTGTGACGGTGCGGTCAGATCGGGCAAGACCTTTTGTTTGTCGGCGTCTTTTATGACATGGGCGATGACTAATTTTGACGAGTGCATTTTTGGACTATGCTCAAAAACTATCGTGTCGCTGAAAAGGAATATCCTGCCTGCCCTCAGAGAGTATATGAAAGCCATGGGCATGACGGCTGTGGAGGTCACGTCAAAGAACTATATGGACGTGAGCTTTTGCGGCAGGAAAAACAGGTTTTACTACTTTGGCGGCAGGGACGAAGGCTCGCCCTCACTTATTCAGGGCGTGACCCTTGCGGGGGTGCTTCTTGACGAGGCGGCACTTATGCCCAGAAGCTTTATCGAGCAGGCTGTGGCAAGGTGTTCGGTGGTGGGAAGCAAGCTGTGGTTCAACTGCAATCCTGACAATCCTTACCACTGGTTCAAGAAAGAGTGGATAGACAAGGCGGAGGAAAAACGGCTTATCTACAGACATTTTGTGCTGGAGGACAATCCGACTCTTGACAGGGCGGTGATAGAACGCTATCACAGGATATATACGGGGACGTTTTACGAGCGTTTTGTGCTTGGCAAATGGACGGCGGCGGAGGGGCTTGTTTACCCTATGTTCGACGAGGAGAAAAACGTCTTTGAGGGGGATATACAGTGCGAGCGGTATGTTATAAGCTGTGATTACGGCACTGTAAATCCTTCAAGCTTCGGGCTTTGGGGCGAGAGTGGTGGTGTGTGGTACAGGCTCAGGGAGTATTACTATGATTCTCGACGTGAAGGTATGCAGAAAACTGACGAGGAGCATTACAAGGGGCTTGAAGAGCTTGCCGACGGGCTTTGCATCGAAAAGGTCATTTGCGACCCCTCGGCGGCTTCGTTCATACAGTGCATACGCAGGCATGGAAAATTCACTGTCCAGCCTGCAAAGAACGACGTTGTTTCGGGTATCAGGCTTGTGTCGGACTGCATAAAGGACGGCAGGATAAGGATAAACCGCAGGTGCAGGGATACGCTCCGTGAGATAAATCTTTACCGCTGGGACGAAAAGGCAGGAAAGGACGCACCTGTTAAAGAGAACGATCACGCCATGGACGATATGAGATACTTTGCGGCAGAATGTCTGGGGCGTGAAAAGGACGACTTTTTTGTACTGACAGTTGAGCATTAGTACAAAAAAGCGTACAGAAAGAAAGGAGAGAAAATGAGTATTTTCAGAAAGAAGGTCCGTGAATTTGTGCCGAACACGGCAGGCTCTGACAGAGAGTCGGGGTTTCATTACAGGCTTGCGCCTGAGGGGGCTTTTCAGCAGGAGCTTTATGACGCACTCAGGGCAAACGTTCCTGTTATCGACGCTTGCTTCGGCAAGATAATAAGGCTCACAGGGGGCTTTAAGGTCACGGCTTGTGACGAGAGGGCGCAGGCGGAGCTTGACAGGTTTTGCAGAGAGGTTTCCGTGGGGGTGTCGGGAAAGTCCATTTACACTTTTGCGGATATGTATCTGGATTCACTGCTTACATATGGCAAGGCGATAGGCAGGATATATGCAGATTACAGGACAGGCAAGGTAAAGGGGATATATGTTGGCGACCCGACTTTGTACAGAGTGCGTGAGGGCAGGAACGCTTTTGAAAAACGTATTTTTTACATGGGAAGCGGTGAGGAGATACCGGTAAGAAGTCCTGAAAAACTGCTTTACACGGCGCTCAATCCTAGTCCTAAGCACCCTGACGGAGTGTCTATACTCCGTGGATTGCCTGCGCTGAGCGAGATACTTATGCGAATTTACGAGTGCATGGGGCAGAACTTCGACAGGGTAGGAAATGTGCGCTATGCGGTGACTTATCACCCTGAGGGAGAGAGTGACAGGGCGAGAGCCAAGGAACGTGCAGAGCAGATAGCTCAGGAATGGAGCAGGGGCATGAGAGCCTCACGAAACGGCTCTGTGCAGGACTTTGTGGCTGTGGGTGATGTGGACATAAAGGTCATTGGTGCTGACAATCAGATGATAGACACGGAGATACCTGTCAGACAGCTTATGGAACAGCTTGTAGCGAAGCTTTCAATACCACCGTTTTTGCTTGGGTTGAACTGGTCAACCACTGAGCGAATGTCTGCACAGCAATCGGATATCCTCACAAGCGAGCTTGAATATTACCGCAGACTACTTGAACCTATACTCAGAGAGATATGCGAGGCGTTTTTAAGGCTTAACGGATATGCTTGTGGGGTGGAGATAGAGTGGGACAACATAAATCTTCAGGATGAGGAAGCGTTGGCGAAGTCAAGGCTTTACAATGCGCAGGCTAAGACGGCGGAGCTTGAAAACGAAAGGGTAGAGAATGAGAGAAAAAAGGAGGAAATGCAATGAGCGAAAAAGTTTCAGGCGAGGAGCTTGAAAAGATAAACGGCTATGCGAGAGAGCCGCTCACGGAGGACAAGGTCTTTGTTTTCAGGGTGGCGCTTTGTGACAATGACATTGACAGAGATGGTGAAAAGTTTTCATCAGGCGCTTTGGAGAAGCTTGCGGAGCTTTTTAAGGGCAGAACGGGTATTTTCGACCATGACCCTAAAAGCTCAAAGCAGACTGCCAGAATATTCGACACTTGGGTGGAAACTCTGCCTGAGAAAACAACGACAGACGGTGAGGTCTACCGCAGGCTTATGGCAAAGGCTTATATGGTGCGAACAGCTTCTAACGGCGACCTTATAAGCGAGATCCAGGGCGGCATAAAGAAAGAGGTATCCGTTAGCTGCACCATGGGAAAGAAGCTTTGCTCTGTATGCGGAGCGGATTTGTATAAGGGCGGCTGTGACCATGAAAAGGGCGGTGAATACGGCGGTAAGCTGTGTTATCACATTCTTGACGAGCCGCTTGACGCTTACGAGTGGTCGTTCGTGGCAGTGCCTGCACAGGTGAACGCAGGTGTAACGAAGCGTTTTGCTTTAAGGGAGAAGCATGAAAGCACCGACAAGAGCCATGAGCTTGCCCTTGCGAGGGAAGCTTTTGAAAAGGACGTTTTAAGGCTCAGCTATTTCTGCAAGCCTTTTATGAGTGCAAAGCGTGTGAAAGAACTTGCGGAGCTTATGACAGTTACGGAGCTTATCGACTTCCGAGGCAGGCTTGAAAAGCAGGCGGCTGAGAATGAGGAGGTCTACAAAGCCGAAAGGGAGAGCTTTATTACGGGGGATTACAAGATGTAAGGGACAGATGTGAAAGGGGGCGATGACAATGTGGAGGTAGGGGCTTAAATGCCAGAATGTGATATCATCACTGTAGGGGCGGACAGTGTTCACCCGAAAAGACAAATGGTTTTCGATGATACGAAAATCAGTACAAAAAATCGGACAAATTTAATTATCGAAAAGGAGAAAATAATATGTACAACAATATCAAACTTGAAAAGGGACTTTATTCTATCACAGGAAAGACATTCACACAGGCGCTGGCTGAGCTTGATCCTGACGCAAACTATGAGAACACCGAGCTTAAAGGTCTTGACGCTTTTGAAAGACAGCTCAAGCGTTTTGACATCAAGGTAAAGGGTGCAAATTCTGACAGGGTGGAGAAATTCTTCATTTCCACTGAGTCGGCAGTGCTTTTTCCTGAGTACATAAGACGTACTGTCAAGCAGGGCATGGACGAGGCTTCTATCATGGGCAAGGTTGCGGCGGCTGTTTCATACACTGACGGAGTGGATTTCAGAGGTCTGAACGTTACAAAGTCAGGTTCAACTGACGTTGTGGCAGAGGGTGGAAATGTGCCTATCACAACTGTCAGACTTAGCACCTCCAGTAAGACTCTTACAAAGTTTGCAAGACGTCTTAACTGTTCTTTTGAGTCTGTAAGGAAGCAGAAGCTTGAGGCTTTCGGCGTGGTGCTGAGAAACCTTGGAGCGACTATAAGCAGAGATGTGAACAGCCTTGCCATGACTGAGATAACAAGAGGTATTACAGCTCAGACACTTATTGGCAGCGAGCTTACTTACGCTGATCTGGCGGCTTTTTGGGCTTCCATGGGCGAGTTCAACATGACGACCATGATCTGTACTCCTGATGTTATGGCTAAGATCCTTGCTATGGACGAGATGAAATACTGCATTGGCGACTATATGGCAGGCGGCACAGTTCAGACGCCATATGGTGTAACGCTTGTAAAATGCCCTCAGCTCACAGGCGGTATTGCGGTGGGCATCGACCAGAGCAGTGCTGTTGAAATGGTGCTTGGGGGAGATGTTATCGTGGACTACGATAAGCTTCTTACTAATCAGTGCAACGAGATCGTTTGCTCTGTGCTTGCAGGTTTCTCTGTACTTACGAGCGGTGCTGTAAAGACGCTGAAAACTACAAAGTAAGCTGAGAGGATAATGAAAAAGGGACGGTGGGTGGGTATATTTTTTTTGAATGGAGCAGGAAAATGGCAATAAGCAAAGACAATGTAAAAAGCAATTTCATGGAGCTAAGCGGACTTGACAGCACGTCGGCTGAGGTGTATGCAGGGCTTATAACGGTGTGTGCTGACGAAATGGAAAAGGCTGTTGACCAGGAGCGAATGGTCGCTGAGGGCGGGACGGCTATATGCGAATTTGCGGCGGCAGCGGAGGTCTTTTACAGATTTATTTGTCTGAAGGCTGCTGAATACAAGGTCATGTTTACGGCACAGGGCAAGGCGGTGGAGGCTTTTGACGAAGAGAACAGGATAAAGGCGGCAAGAGAGCTTCGTGACAGCGCAGTTTCAAGGGCGGAAAGATTTTTCTCAAAGGACGGCTTTGTATTCAATGCTGTTATCGCATATTAGGAAGGAGGACGAGCCATGACAGTCTGGACAGAAATGGCGGCAGAGATAAAAAAGATACTTGACGGAGCAGGCTTTACTGCAATGGGTGAATACACTTCGGCTGACAGTCTATTGCACAGCGGAGAAGCAATTGGCTTCTATGGACTTAAAGGCTATGATGTGGTCGATGAAGTCATTGGGCAGGGCGGCAAAAAGCTTTACACTGAGTATATATGTCATATCGACCTGCGGCTCATGGGCAAGGCAGGAAAATACGATGACATGGAGGAGCTTCAGGAAAAGTGTGAAAGCGTTATGGCGGAGCTTGCAAAAAGCGAGGTTCTGAATGTAAAGAGCGCAAAGCTTGGAAGCGCAGTTCAGACATTGCCCCTTCACAGGCTCGAAAGGCAGGCAGAGCTTAGTATCGGCATTTGCAGTGAGGAGGATATAATTGAGTAAAAAGGGAAAGATAAAGCTTGACATCGGCACACGGTCATTTTACATGGACGGAGTTAAGCGAAGCGGAGGTTACATTCAGGAGGAAACAAAGGCTGTGAATGGTATTTTGCGAAATATCTCAGGCAAGGCGGCGGAGATATTTCAGTTCAGCGGCAGGATCGCTCCGTCGGACAAGGCTTACGCTTGGGCTGCTTTAAGCGAGAACGGAGGAAAGGCGATCAATTTCACGGCAGACGGGGTCTTATACAGCGGATACATACTCTCAGAGATAGAAATGGATTTTCAGCCTGACAGGATGATCGGAAGCCTTATGATAAAGCTTAGGGGGGCGGAATAATGGCGAAGATATACATCAGGTTTGAATTTATTGGCAGTGGCAATTTGGACTATAGAAACATTGTTTCAGCAAGGCTTGTGAAAGACCGCTACACGCCATACAGCGAGCTTACGGCTTCTGTCGTTCTGAATAACAGCATAAATCTTAACAATATCAGGCGTGTGGCACTTTATATAGGCAGCAGGCGTATGCATTATGGCCCTGCGGATTACATCAGAACAAGGGTGAGAGGTGGAAAAACTGTTCTTGAACTTATAAGCCGTGGGATAACACTTATGCTGGGGCAGAACGAGCCTGAGCCTGGGGTATGGTCTAAGGTGAGTTTGACGGATATTATGAAGAGCTACAGTCCCTCAAGCGAGATAACCTACGAGAGTGGAACTGACACTGTGAACTATGTGAACATCAAAGAGAAGTCTACACTGTGGGAGGCTATCGGCGTATATGCGGTCAAGGCTTACGGCAGGCGTGCATATATCAGAGGGGACAGGCAGGTCAATGTGTCGCTGAGTATCCTTTCTGTGAATATCGGTACTCAGCGTATTATTGAATACGGCAAACAGCTTGATACGAGAACGATGCTGTCAAAGATATATATGAAAAACGTGGACGGGAAGTATGGATATAGCTATTCAAGCGGTAAAACTATACCACATGGTATCACGAGGGAGAAGTATTATGGTCTTGATAAGCAGTGGCTCAATAATGTGGATGCCGGGCTTAAAGATAGGATAGAGTTTGCAGAGAGGGAGTATTTGGTGGAGCATATCACATATGAGGGGTATTGCGGTGAGGATATCACGGATAAAATAATTTGTAAGGGATATGGCGTAAATGGAAAAAGAGTGAGCAGAATGGAGATAACGGTCAATAGCAAAGGTATGCAAACGAAGCTTTTATGTGAATAGGAAAGAGAAGTAAGGAATGAATAGAGCAAAAAAACAGCGTACAGAAAAACTGTACGCTGTTTGAAGCTTCGTATTAACCCTTTACGCTTCCCAGAGCAACACCACGAATGATGAACTTTGAAAGACAAAGGTAAACAATTACTACAGGGAGGATAGCAAGTACGATGTACAAGCTGAACATTCCCACGTCCTTCTCCTGTGGTCCTGCATAACGCATTGCGTTGAGTACCAGAGGGATTGTGTACTTACTCTTTGATGTAAGAATAAGTCTTGGCATAAAGTAGTTGTTCCAGTTTGTTACGAATGTAAAGATGATCTGAACTGCGAATGCAGGCTTGAGGATAGGAGTAACGATCTTGTTGAAGGTCTTGAACTCTCCGCAGCCGTCGATACGGGCTGCTTCTACGATCTCAAGCGGAAGTGCAGACGCCATATACTGCTTCATGAAGTAGTATGTAGCCGGTGCTGCGACAGCAGGAACAATCAGCGGAATGTAAGTATCTGTCCAGCCGAGTTTGTTCATGAACTGGTAGAAACCGATAGCTGAAGCCTGTGTTGGAACCATCATTACGATGAGAATGAACATATCTGCGAACTTTCTCAGCTTGAACTGGTAAACGTGTGTTGCATATGCTGTCAGTGCTGAGAAGTATACGCTGAGCAATGAAGCACAAGCTGATATGAACAGTGAGTTAGCCAGTGAACGCCATACGCTTCCGTATGCTACGGCTGTTGAACCGCTGAAAAGGTTCTTGAAGTTTGTTGCGAGGAAGTGGTCAGGATACCATCTGATACCTGCCTGTGATCTGCCTCGTGTTGCGTTGATTATCAAAAGATAGAATGGGAAAAGTGAAACAACGACCAAAAGAACAAGGACAACATAAGCTATTATCCTATGTATGATAAGACCAGTACTATTCGTCTTTTCACCAACTATTTCAGTACTTCTTGGCATTTCAGCTTACCCCCTTTTCTTCTTTTTCTTCTTTCCGTCATGGTCAGCAGACGCAAACATAAGTGCAAGTCCGATAACAGCGGAAACGATAAAGATTATTACGCAGAGTGCAGACGCCTTACCGATGTCGCCCTGCTTATTTGCCTGGATTATCATTACGACGGTCTTAAGCTTTCCGTTAGGGCTACCCATATCCTTTGTGAGGAGGGCAGGTACGTCGTACATCTGAAGTCCACCGATGAGTGATGTTACGAGAACATATGACATGATAGGCTTGATGAGCGGAATTGTGATCTTCCAGAATGTCTGGCTGGAAGTTGCACCGTCGATCTGAGCTGACTCATAGAGTGATGTATCAACACCCATGATAGCAGCCATAAGAAGAATGGTAGTATTACCATACCAAAGTATGAAGTTGATAAGTCCAACTACGCCTCTTGAACCCCAAACGCTTTCAAGCAGTGGAACCTTGATAAGATCATAGATAGCACCGCCTCTGCTGAACAAGCTGTAGAACAGGAATGCAAAAGCAGACGCCATGATAACGTTTGGAAGATAGATAACAGCCTTGAAGAATCCCTGAGCCTTTATCTTAAGACGAAGGTCAGTGAACCATACTGCAAGGATAAGAGAGATAACGATCTGTGGGATAAATCCTACGATCCACATGATGATCGTATTCCAGAAAGACTGGAGAAGGTCACTTCCTGATGTGAATATAGTTGAATAGTTATCGAAACCGCAGAATGTCGGTGTTACTTCGACAGCCTGTCTTGTCCAACCACCGCCGATAGAGCCCTGATCCTTAACATAGTCCGTAAAGCTGTAATAGAAAGTCTGGAACAGAGGATATAGTGAGAAGATGATGTAAACTACAAAGAATGGGATAAGGAAAATATATCCCCACTTGGCATAGCTTATGCTTTTTCTCTTCATATAAGTATACCTATTCCTTTCGTGAGATTAATAAATAATAGGGGGGGATATCCTCCACCCCCTATATTTAATTAGATACTGTTTTTTTATACGATTAGAAATCGCAAGTAAGGTTACCATAGAGGTCTGTGATGTTCTTCTTGAAGTTCTCAAGAGCAGCCTCATATGAATCAACTGTGCCGAGGAAGTAGTCCTTCATAGCACCCTGGAATTTCTCGTTGCAGCCCTGGTCATAAGCAGAAAGCTTGTTCTCGAGGGAGATCTTGTCAGCAGCCTCTGTAAGAAGTGCAAGGTGATCCTGTCCGCCGAGGAATGCGTTTGTATAACCGCCGTCGATAAGCTCCTTGATAGCAGCCTTGTTGTTTGTGTAGTCCTGCTCGCCCTCAGTGATAGCCTTAGCTACGTCCTTGTTGCAAGTCATAACCTTCATGATATCAGCAACGATATCCTGGTTATCGGAGTCGATAGCGCCGCAGATCCATGTACCGCCCCAGTAGTAAGCCTGTGGGCCTGAGCAAGCCTTCCAGAGACCATAACCGCCGTTGCCTTCCTTAGCGTTTGAACCATCAGCCTTGATCTCTTCGTCAACTGTGTTTGGAAGAAGTGTGAAAGGAATGCCCCATGTTGAGAAGAAGTAGCCGAATACGCCACCGTCGATCTTCTGGCCAGCAGCCCAAGCATCGTCCCAAAGGGAAGTCTTGTTGTTGTAGCCCTTGTCTGTGTATTCCTTAGTCTGGTCAGCCCAAGCCTTGATCTGTGGGTCAACTGTGATCTTGTTGTCTGTTACCCATGGGCTAGACATATTGTTTGAGAAGCATCTGTATGTATCATCGAAACCGGATACCATCTTGTAGCCCTTGTCAGCCATCTTCTGAGCTGTTGCTGTGAATGTATCCCAATCCTTAACAGCTTCCTGAACCTTCTCTGGATCGCTTGTGCCGAGAACGTCCTCAGCGATCTTTGTGTTGTAGAGGAACAGACCTGGAGTTGCCTGCCATGATACACCCTTCAGCTCGCCTGTTTTTGTATCTGTTGCAACGTCCTTTGTGTACTGATACATCTGTGACATATCGTCGTCTGTGATGCCGAGGTCCTGAATAGAAAGTGCAACGTCGCCGTTAGCATACTTCAGAGCGTAGTCAGCTTCCATAAGGAACATATCTACCTTCTCTGTGCTGTCCTGCTGACCCTTAAGAGCCTCGTCCAGCTTTGTCTGGTAAGCGTTACCTTCGTTTTCAACCTGTACCCAGTTCAGCTTAACGCCGTTGATCGTTGCGATCTCCTTAGAACCATCAGCAAGCTCGTTGTATGTAAGCTCGTTTGATGTGCCCTGTGGATAGTACTTATCAAGTCTTGACTTGAACTCTGTGTTCCAGCAGTAAATTGTAAGAGTCTTCTTTGAATCCTCTGATGAATCCACACCGTGAAGCTCAGCTGTGTTTACTCTGTCAGAGCTGTTGTTGATGCCTGTGTTGTTGCCAGCCTTTGATGTGCTGCCGCCATTAGCATCAGTTGCTGAAGATGAATCTGAGCTGCCGCAAGCTGTGAACATTGAAGCTGCCAGACAGAGGCTCAATGAACCTGCAAGTACTTTCTTAAGATTTGCCATAATAATTTTCCTCCTTAAAATCGCATTAGTTTATTTGATTTGCTCCGCAGCATTTCTGCGGAAAATTAATGCCTTGAATTAATTGATGTCGCTTACCGAGCCGCCTTCCAGCAGCTTTCCGTCGACTGTTATCACCTCTTTAAAGGTGGTCTGTGGGTTTTCTATCAGTGATACCAGCTGTTTTGCGGCTGTTACACCGATAAGGTCTGTGTCCTGAAGATAAGTCGTAAGCTTTGGAGAGAGAAGCTGTGAATAAGCTATTCCGTCGTAGCCCACTATCGAGATATCCTCCGGTACTGAAAGACCCATTTCCTTGACTGCATTAAAAGCTCCCATTGCTGAATAATCATCGGGCATGAAAACGCAGGTCGGTTTGTTCTCTCTGCTAAGAAGTTCTTTTGTCAGCTTGTAAGTCAAATCAGGGTTGTGATAATCACCGTTAAGTATCCAATCGGGATCAACTGAAATTCCTCTTGTCATACAAGCTTTATAGAAGCCTGCCAGACGTCTTTCGGCTACTGCCGATCTGTTGCCCTGGATAAAAGCGATCTTCCTATGCCCCATTTTCGTCACATAGTTGATAAGCTCTTCCATACCTTTTTCATTATTGGACATGATCGCTGTTCTGCAATCGAAGATGTGGTCGATCGTGACCACTGGTATATCTCCGTTTATCACCTCGTACACGTCCTGCGACGTAAAATCCGTACAGGCAATGATAACACCGTCAACATTGCGGTATTTGCAATGTTCGTATGTAGACATTTTCTGCTTGCCCACATCTCTATTTATAAAGGTTATATCATATCCTGCTGCTTCAGCCGTAGTCTTAAAGCTGTCAAGCACCTTAGCGAAAAACTCATGGGTAAGACCGCTTCCTGCTTCATCGAGATACATGACCCCGAGATTATAGGTCCTGTTGGTCTTTAAAGCTCTTGCCTGAGAATTTGGGAAGTAGCCCATTTCTTTGGCGGCTTTCATAAGTCTTTCTCTTGTTGCCTCGCTTACGTCCTTATGGCCGTTGAGGGCTTTGCTTACGGTTGCGACGGATACTCCGCAGCGAACGGAAATGTCTTTTAAGGAAACCAATGATATTTCCGCCTTTCCGTAGATTTTAAACGTTTACGCTTGATGTTTTCCGTGAAAACTTATTTCAAACGTTTCCGTTAATAAAAATATACAATATTCTCGGCATAATTTCAAGTCTTTTTTCGCATTTTTATGCCCTCTGTAATAAATTATGGAGGTTTAGCCAATTTTTCAACTTTGCTTTTGTGCATTTTAACAATGCTATTTGGACAATTGTAATCGATTTGTTACAAAGGAACTGACAAGCTAATCAAAAAGCTGCGAAAATGCACGGCGTTTTCTGAGGGAGTATATGAAACCAGCTGTGTGGTATGTGAAAAATGTATATAAACATTTCTTTTGTATTCGATTATGTTATGTGAAATTACAAAAAGTATCAAACAGCCCGTTCATTAAACGTTTTCGGATAATAATTGTTGAAAAGTGTGCTGTGACATATGATATTGTTAAAATATTATCCTGATATGAAAATATGATAGACATTTGATCGGGAAAGTTGGATTATTCGGTGTTTGCGAAGATATTTATAAAACGTTTAATCATATTTCAGCGCTTTTTTATTGTGCAAAATAACGATACGGAAAGAAAACGTATTTATTTCATACATTATATTCAAAAGGTACATATGATATGACTATTTGACAGGAGTTTTGCAAAACTTAAAAAAAATGCTTGAATTGATGTTGACAAATGTGTGGTTTTGGTGTATAATATCTAAGTCTTATATGCTGATATGGCTCAGTTGGTAGAGCAGCTCATTCGTAATGAGCAGGTCGTCGGTTCGAGTCCGACTATCAGCTCCATCGCAGCGTGGTCTGCAGTTTGCCCTCCGATCCATTTGTATGGGTCGGAGGGTTTATTATTATGTTGGCTGCGGAGGACATGGGGCAATGACTGATATAATAGTACAGAAAAAAGGACTGCTGCGGTCAGGCGGCGGTCCTTTTTGGTATTATTCTTCGATTTGTTTGCCCAAGAACATGGCGGCGGCTTTGGCGAGCATGGACTGTTTATCGGTACAAAGCTCGGTATCGTCGGTAGCCATGAAAGCCACTGCGCCTGTTATATCGCCGTTTGTGAGGATAGGGGCGATGGTGAGGGCGTGGGTATTGATACCCTCGACGGCTCTAAGCGGCTCGGCTGTGGTATCGGTATAGTCAAAGGTTTTGCGGTTTTCCAAAAGCTCCTCCAGGGCAGGGGAGAGGCGGCGCTGGGAATACTCTTTTTTCGGCACGCCTGACACTGCCACGACGTGGTCCTTATCGAACACCACGGCAGGCGCTCCCCCAAGCTTTGAGATGACTTCCGCCGCCTGAGTTGCACCCTCTGACATTTCGTTTATGGCAGAATACTTTTTGAATATCACTTCGCCGTCGGGGTTGGTGTAGATCTCTAGGGGGTCGCCGTTACTGATAACGTTGACACTAAGAACCTTGCCTTTGCTGTTTTTTATGGCATTGGCAAGTTGTCCGGCTGACTTTTTGCTCTCAGTGCCTTTATTAAAATTTTCGGCGGCTTTTTCGCTGACATCTGCCATTGCTGATACGCTCTCAGGTTTGTCAAGTGTACCGTATGTTAGCAGGCAGTCAATATCAGCTTTGAGCTGAATATCTATATGATCTTCATAAACTGTTATTTTGTCGATTATCAGATTTATGTCATTTTTGTCAAGGGTAGGCTTATTCAAAATATTGTCGAAAATTTCAAATACGGTTTTTGCGGTTCGGTTTACTCTTACTATGGCATTATTTTTATCCACCGCCAGTTGCAACTGGTTTTTCAGTCCCTCTATTCGCAAGGTAAGCTCGTCGATCATTTCGGTGTAGGTTTCCTCAATGATCTCTGTACGCTCAGGGTGACGCATTACATCTCTTGTCTGCTGACGTGTGAGCATTTTCATTTCAGCTTTTGCGTCCTCAATCTGTCCTTTTATCAGCTCCACGACTGACTTGCTGTTATTGCTTGCGTTCTGCTCCTTAGCAATGGAGTTTTGCAGACGTTCGATCATATCCTGCGAATTGTCACGGACTTTTTGAATGTACTCTTTTAGCAGCTTATCAAGCATATCGACCCTTGTGTGATGTGATGTACAGCCTTTTGTTCCTCGTCTGTGATATGTTCCGCAGGTATAAGCGGCGGCAATATCGTTTCGGCTCATTGAGAACATTGGTGAGCCGCAATCTCCGCAGTAGAGAAATCCGGAATAAGCATTTTCGTATTTTCTTACGCCACGATAATGAGATGTGGTACGTTTTTTGAGATTCTCCTGTGCCAATGCGAACACCTTGTAATCCACGATAGGCGTGTGGTTGTTTTCAAATACAATGTGGTCAGTCTCGTGTTGCTTGACTTCATCGCCGTTTATCCTTTTGCGGCGGTATTTGCCTTGACGGAGGGTGCCTATATAGAAATCGTTTGACAATATTTCGCTGATAGTTACCAAACTCCACGTTTGTTTTGCCTCACGCTTGCACTCTTCACCGTTCGCCTCTTTTCGCATTTTCTCACACATACGAGGGGTAGGGATATGCTTTTCTGTAAGGTAATTTGCAATTTTTTTATAGCCCCAGCCCTCATTGTACTTTTCAAAAATATCACGCACCACCTGTGCGGCAGGCTCGTCAACATCAAATTTCATTGTTTTGCTGTTGGTCATAACGTAACCATAAGGCACGGCACATATCCATTTGCCTTCTTCCTGACGGCGTTTTATTACTGACTTGACTTTTTTTGAGGTGTCGGTAACGGGCATTTCGTTAATGAGAAATCTAAATTGGATAGCTGTCCAATCGTCATAGGTAGGATAATCAATGTTGTCACCTATTGAGATTATCCTCATACCGGCGTCACGGAGATCTTCAAGCTCTACAAGACCTTTGCTGTTGCGGCGTGAAAATCTTGAGAAGTCTTTGACGATAAGGATATCATATTCCATTCGCAGCATTTTCTTTCGCAGTTCCTGATAGCCCTCACGCTGTTCAAAAGTATATCCCGAACGGTCACGATCTTCGTAAAATTCAAGCGTGCTGTCGGGGAATTTTCGCTTTACAAAGTCAGTTATGATAGCTTTTTGGTTCTCGATAGAGGTGTTGTCCCTGTCCATTTCCTCGTCAACGGAAATTCGACAGTAGCCTGCTATGCTGTATTTTGTGCTCATAACTTTCACCCTTTCTTTGATATAGTGGTACAATGTTGTCACTTTTGATTATGGATCTTACCCTTGCGGATACATACAATGTTGTTAGTTTATATGTTTTATTACAAATAATATTGTATCACATCTTTGCCCAAAAGGCAATAGGCAAAGGATATAAAAATAATGGTGGAGTGTATGTAAAGTGCACCATAGGTGCACTCGCTGTCAGAGAGTGAGATTATGGTGGAGAAGATTTTCAGTACATTCATATAGATCTTTAGAACCTGAGCGGAACACGGCAACTTTAAATTTTTCGCCGCTAAGCTCCTTTATCTTGCACTCAACCAAGTTCATAACTCTCTCATTTTGTTGTTCTGCATTGCTCAGCCAGATCTGAGCGATGCCTGATTTTTCGTTCTTTATTATCTGCAAAAGCAACACTCCTTATTACGATTTTTGCCTTTTTTGTATAGTGTTAATCAGTTTGCACATTTTGCTTTATCGCCTCGTTTCTATATGGTTTTATTGTCCGTGCTTTAAATTGACTGCCCTGTGACTCCTATTGCAAAGTTCGTATTCACGCCATTTGAGTGCGATTTCTGTAACTTGCGACCCCTAATTTTCTTTGAAAGCCGTATCTTGACCCCATAAAAAATATGCACAAAGGCTTTTCTAAAACTGCGTATTTACGGCACTTTTGCGGCGAGCTTTGCTCGTCCGCTGTGAGTGTTTCGGGGGCTGCGACCCCGAAACTTTAACTTGCAATGAAATATTTAGCTTTGGTGGTTATAGCTCTAGCTGCTGAATTGTGAAAAGTACATAATTGCTCAAATCGTTGAGTTCGACTTGCACAAGCTAACCTTATTTAAAATATCGCTCACATCGGCTCACAAATCGCTTGTATGTGGTTTTGGTGAGTTTCTGCTAAACTTACCCGACTGATTTTTTTAGCCCACAAATCGCCCCACGTTCGCTGATTTGGGTTGACAGTAAACATTGATTTAACTTTTTACTGTCACACTCTGTGAATTAAGATTTTACAAGGTTTTTCAGACTTTTTGAATCAGCTTGTTGACAGTAACTTCGCTAGTGTTTTTACTGTCACTGCTGTCACGCTCACGGTCGTAATGAAGAATTATCAGCCTGCCGTTTCTAGTTCGCTTGTACTGAAAATCTATCCCGTACTTTCTGAGTGTGTAGCCGTTCTGAACCAGATCTCTTGTAACTCTGTTTGGATAGAATTGTTCTTGCGTGACTTCTTTTAGTTCACTTACAAGTTCTGACGCCGTACCTGAAAAATCAACTTTCTTTTTGATGTAAACATACAATGCCGCAAGAAAAATGTTGTCCTTACTTTTTGGAGCGGTCGGCTCATCGGTAACGACCCACTTTTTCAAATCACTATCGAACTGCAAATTAATTTCTGCGTTTTCAATGTCACGACCGACACAGAATAGTTTAGCATTGCGACTGCCACGCTTTGTTTCGATCAGAACCATACTTCCGTCTACACAGCCGCTCAGTCCTGTCGAACCTGAGATCATATTGAACGGGTCGCTGTCTTTGCATTTTCTTGTGTGATGAACAACTATTATTGCGATTTCAAGTTTGTCAGCAAGTGCTTTCAGCACAGACAGCTCTTTGTAATCTGAACCATAGCTTGAATCAGTATCGCTGCGAACCATTTGCAGAGTGTCAATGAACACAATTTTTAGACCGCAATGTTCAATTTTAAAACTTTCGATTTGTTCTTCAAGTCCGTTGCCGATAGATTCAGACATAACAGAGAAGTACAAATTTTCAGTTGGCACATCAGTTATTTCATACAAGCGATTTTGAATACGAACGTAGCTATCCTCTAAACACAAATACAATGCCGTGCCCTGCAATGTTTTCTGACCTAAAACACTTTCTCCTTTCGCTATTGACAAGCACATATCAAGTGCCAGCCAAGACTTTCCGACCTTTGGTGCTCCTGCTAAGATATACAGACCTTGTGCAAGCAAGCCGTCTATAACGAACTCTATCGGCTTGTACACCGTAGTCATTATTTCTTCGCAGGATTTTGAGTTAAATTGTTTCAAGTTATCAGTCCTCCTATTCTGTTTTCAAGTTGCCGTTATTATATATGTAGTCTATACAAACAAAAGAGCTCGCACATATTTCAGATTCACGATTTGGCAACAGGATATAGTTATCCTGTTGTTTTAAATCGTGCCTGATAATATGTACGAGCTTACAGCTCTAAAGTAGTTGATTATGTGTTTTTTATGTATGTGGTAGGCAGATTGTTTTATTTTATAACTTTTATTATATATCATAACATATAACAATTTGTTTGTCAATAGATTTGCTCATCGGCTATTTCAATTTTCGTGTTGCTGCCGTCCTTTTTAAGGGAAGATGCAAACGTCTGTGTGTTTATTATCATAACATTTATTCCGAAGTCAGATGGAAAGTTGTCAAGCTGGTTGAGATTAAAGCTATTATATATGAAAAACGTACTTTTTTGCTGTGACCTTTCATAAAGTGGTCTTCAGTTATCTCAAGGTTGTATACACCCTCACGGTTTAGATCACGGACAAAGCCCAAAGAGTGAATAGGTAGTTGTCGTTATCCTGCCACTTGTCTAGCAGATATTCCTTGTGTCTTTCATAGATAAGACAGTAACTGTCTTTATAGTAATGTGTGTTCTTGGTGAAGTTTGGTGTGGCATTGAGCTAGGTGATGTATGTGGGTGTGACTGTGTTAGCAGTCTTGATGTTTTCGTAAACGTGGTCGATACCTACAATCAGGACGTTATTGTATCTTTCCATTCGATATCCTATGTAAAGATATGTTTTTATAATCGGCTCTGAGATATTTGTGATATCTCCTGAACCTGAGAATAGTATGTATCTTTTTTTCGTGGCTTAGAGTTGTTCGTCAGTTGCAGGGAAATAGAAAAATGTTTCTTACAAAGCGAACATGTTCATATCTGCTTGGATTTGGCATATTACACAAATAAGCAGTCCGCATAACCATTGCATTGATTATGAATAAATAAAAAGGAGCAAGGTTTCCGAAACCTTGCTCCTTTTTATTTATTCACTTACTATATTTCTTGAAATTCTCCGCCTGTTCCAGCACTTCCTTGTAAACATCATCAATGGTTACAGGGGGATAGTCAAACTCATCAAGCAAAAGAATCAGGTCAACTTGCAGATTTGCTTTAATATCTTCACGGGTTGCCCAATCGGTATATCGTGCCTTATCATCTACAATGATTTTTATACGCTTTGAAAGCTCTATCATTTTATCTTCGGGATATTCAAACTCATACTTCTTGGCAACAGAGCTTAGAATATCATAAAACGCCTTCTCCTCAAAGTCAATCCCCATATCCATAAATGAATCCTTCTCGGTTTTTAACTCTGCAAGGAGTTTTGCAAGTTGTTCGGCAACATCATCAAGTACTTCGTTGGCATATGCCTCATCGCGTCTTCGGTTATTATATTCATCAACAACGTGTTTAAGGCGTTCTGAAAATTCTATGCCTTTGATTTTATTAACCCTTTTATATTCCTCTATTGCTTGAGACAGAAGTCTTTGAAGTATTTTTATTTTGGTATTAGGTAGCTGAATAGCGTTTATCCTGTTTATATACTCATCGCTGAAAAGATCAACTTCTATATGTTTACCGGATTCAAACAGCTCCTCTATTCCGTCTGATTGTATAGCACCTTCCAACAATTCACGGACACGGGAATTCATTTGAGCTATATCTGGTACATCACCCTTAGTCAACTTAAAAAGAATCGAGCGAACAGCACAGTAGAAATGGATATAGTCCTTATCTTTATCAGAGAACTTGTCGCTTGAACTACAGAGGTTAAATGCTTGTTTCATTCGTCTTACTGCCGCCATAAATCTTGTTTCAAGTTCGTTGGAAAACTGTACATACTCTACAGCTCTGTTTATACAAGCAAGCTGTTGTTTGGGAGTACCTGTAAAGAAATCATCACTATTGAAATTATGAAACATTTGACCGAGGACATCGAGCTGATCCTTTACTATCTTTACAGACTCCTCGATGCCTTCAAATTCATCGCACTCAAAGTTGGTGTATTTCTTCAGAGCAATATTCATATTTTTCTTGATTCCGATATAGTCAACAATCAAGCCCTTGTCTTTTCCTTCGTATACTCGGTTGACACGGGAAATAGTTTGTATAAGGGTATGCTGCTGAATTGGTTTGTCTATATAAATCGTATCAAGTGCAGGAACATCAAAGCCTGTGAGCCACATATCTACAACGATAGCAATCTTGAAATTTGACTTGACGTTTTTGAACTGGCGGTCAAACTCTTTTCTATCGTCTTTGGTACCGAGCATATCATAAAGCTCAGGTTCATCATCTTTATTTCTCGTCATAACGAGCTTAATCATTTCGATAGGTTTAAGCTCTTTCTTGTCCTTCTCTGTCAGCTCCGTTCCGTCAGGACATAGCTTCTTTTCAGTCCATTCAGGTCGAAGCTCTTTTATTATTTTATAGAAACGATATGCAATATGCCTGTTGGAGCATACGAACATAGCTTTTCCTGCAACAGTAGCGCCCTCTGCAACACGGGTTTCATAGTGACTGATAAAATCTTCTGCAACAGCACGGAGACGTTCTGGATCACCAATAATAACATCAAGTTTAGCGACAGCTTTCTTGCTTTCCTCTATCTGATGTTCGTTAGAACCTTCTTCGGCACATTGGTCATAATATTCCTCAATTTCTCTTACTCTTGCCTGATTGAGGGTGACTTTGGCTGCACGTCCGTCATAAACAAGATTTACTGTAATACCGTCCTCAACAGCTTCGGTCATAGTATAGGAATCAACAACTGCACCAAACACTTCTATCGTAGCATCAATAGGAGTTCCTGTAAATCCAACATAGGTTGCATTGGGCAGGGAGTCATGCAGATATTTAGCAAATCCATATGTTTTATTAACTCCCTTAGTGGTGATTCTCAGTTTTTGGTCAAGGCTGACCTGACTTCTATGTGCTTCATCGGAAATGCATATCACATTACTGCGGTTGGTAAGGAGCTTTATGTCCTCAGTGAACTTCTGAATTGTGGTAAGATATACGCCGCCGCTTGTTCTGCCCTGCAATTCTTCTCGAAGCTTTTCACGGGACTCTATGTTGACAACGGTATCATCACCAATATAACGCTTTGAAGATAAAAACTGCTTGGAAAGCTGATCGTCCAAGTCGGTACGATCCGTGATTACAACAATAGTCGGACTATGCAGTGCCTTCGACTTCATCAGCATACGGGTAAGAAATAGCATTGTATAGCTCTTACCACAGCCTGTTGCTCCGAAATATGTACCGCCTTTTCCGTCACCGTCTGGACGAAGGTGAGTTCTTATATTATCAAGGAGCTTGGTGGCGGCGAAAAACTGCGGATAACGGCACACTATCTTCACATCTCTATCTGAGTTATCGGGGAAGTATACAAAGTCTTTGATTACAGCTAAAAGGCGGTCTTTTCGGAACATACCCTTTACCATTGTCAGCAAGGAGTTGATGCCGTCAAGCTCTGTGTCCGAAGATTCGATTTTTCTCCACGCATAGAAGAAATCATATGGCGAGAAGAACGAACCATACTTATTATTTGCTCCGTCGCTTATAACAACGAAGGCATTATACTTGAAAAGCTCAGGTATATCTCTGCGGTAGCGAACAGTAAGCTGTGTGTATGCGTCCATAATTGTGGTATCTTCACGGACAGCACTTTTGAATTCAAACACTACAACAGGAATACCATTTATAAAGATAATGGCATCGGGTATGCGTGTCTGATTATTCATACCCTCGATCTCAAATTGATTTACGATCTTAAATATATTGTTTTCGGGAGTTTCAAAGTCAATGAGGCTGATATACAGATCTTTTTGTGATCTGTCTTCACGATTAAGGATAAAGCCATCGCATAGACGTTTATACACTGCTTTGTTAGCATCATATATAGTTCCTGATATATTGCGAAGACTAAGGACGATACCATCAATTTCGCTGTCACTGATACCCTCGGAAGAATAGTGATCATGCAGATATTTTCGCAAATCATCAGCAAGCAGGACATCAGACTTATTTCTGATGATGCTTTCGCCATTTATGTAGGTGTATTCCTCGTCTTGAAAAAGCTCCATAATGGACATTTCTAAGGCGTGTTCGTTGAAGTTAGTCATTTAATCACCCCGTTTTATAATCGAGTAATCAATGTTGCAAGTAAATTCGCAGTTAATCCTCCTCCGGCAGTGATAAGAAAATCCCTTAATCCAACTAAACCGGATTTAATAATGCTTGGCTTTTTGTCGCAATCTATTTTATCACGAATATCCGACAATAGTTCCAGTGCTGTTTCTATGTCATCTGTTGAAATCTCATTTGTATTTTTTATTTCATCAGCAATCTTACTTAATTCATTGCCTAATTCTTCTTTTGATATCGAAACTGTATTATTATTTCCAGCTACTATGGGACTATTATTTGCAGTTCCATTAACGACATTCGTGCTCCCATAATAATTGTTTATAGTCTGCGGAATAGATTTTGCCTGTTCTTTTTCTTTTTCATTGAATGCCATGTTCTCACCTAAAATCCCTTCTTTTTCAAGTTTAAGTGTCCATTCAAGAAGTGTATTCTTTACTTTTTCAATAATGTCTGCAACAGATGCACGTGACACTTGATAAGCAAAATGCATTGGAAGCGGATTATCAAACATTTTATTAAATAATTCTAATTCCACTCCATTACAATTAATGCTCAATCCATCTTCATTGTTGCTAATTAATGTGATTATTTCCGATATTGACTGAGAGATTTTCTTTTCACTTATCATTTTTTCAAACTCTGGATCATTGATCATTGTGGGAATCCACCCATGATAAGGATTAAATCCTCTCAAAACGACGTGAATTTTACGATAATCCGGACAATCCTTCTGTGAAGAATAGCCATTAAGCTCATTCAATATCCAGTTATCAAACTCTTCAAGCCCTAACTTGACTGCAATCAAATGGGCTTTTCGGAGTGCGTTTACAATATCGCAATCCTGAGAAATGACTTCTTGCTGTAAATCTAATACTATACTTCCCAATGTATGCGACCTCCTTCCTTTATGGAGCGAAAAATGTTTGAAAATGATAATTTAGAAGCACAAGCATCTGCTATTTATCATTCGTTGTTTGACGAACAAAGCGAATGGGAAAAAGGCTTTGTTTCTGACTTTGGAGATGTTGTTGGCGGCGCAACTCCATCAAAAGATGTTGACGAATACTTCTGTTCCGATGGAATTGTGTGGCTTACTCCAAAGGATTTAACTTCTACTGGAAAGAAGTTCATCTACAAAGGCGAAACTGATATAACAGAAACTGCGTATCGTAGTTGTAGCACTAAAATGTTACCTAAAGGAAGCGTTCTTTTAACTTCGAGAGCACCTGTTGGTTGTGTTGCGATTGCGATGACTGAACTTTGCACAAATCAAGGTTTCAAATCTATTGTTCCGTTTAAGGAAATAGGTACAGCGTTTGTTTATTACTTCCTCAAGGAAAATAGACAATTGATAGAAAATCACTCATCAGGCACTACTTTTATGGAGATTTCGGGTAATGTACTCAAAGATATTCCCGTTTCCATTCCTCCTGAAGAACTTACACAGAAGTTTTCCGTTTTGTGTCAACCTATTTTCACTTATCAGGAACAAATAGAAGCTGAAATTGCTCAGTTAATTGAACTACAGCGCACAATGGTTAGTCAAATTTCAAGCCGCTAAATTATCATTTATCCGCTGTTTTAGAGCAATTCTATCAGTAATTGTCTTATAAGCCTTTACAATCTTCTTTTGCTTTTCAATTGGTGGAATGGGCAGTTTCACATTGCACAGTTCTTCCCAATCAAAAATTTCTCTAACACTTCCATGAGAACGATATCTTGCATATCTATCAAATTCAGGACGGCTGAACCATAACATAAGGTATTCGGGGTCAAGCTCGTCCTTGCGTGTCACCTCAAAAACAGTATAGGAACTTGATATTATACAATCTTCTCCATTCAGCAAGGCAATAGAAATTTTTTCGCCGTTTCGTGATGTAACTGGACCGTATGCGAACTGACCGTTCTTTACAACCTTATAACGTGAAAGGTCTGTTCCGACGATGTTCGCAATAGATGGAATGAAGCGTTTTTCAATACTTACGCCAAGAAGATTGGTTATCCCTAATTCTCTGTTTCTGAGGTCAACAAGATTTATATAATCGCCTAAAATCTTGTATTCCATATTATCACCTCAACCTATATATTTACGATGAGCAATCTTTACATTGCTCTGATTTACCATAGCATAATGCATAGTAGTTTCTATTTTCTGATGACCGAGAAGCCGCTGCACCTGTTCAATCGGCATACCTTTGTCAATGGCTCTTGTTGCAAGTGTTCTGCGGAATTTGTGCGGATGCACCTTAACAATCTCGGCCTGTTTCCCCAAAGTGCGGACAATACGCTGTATTGCTCCAATAGTAAGTCTTGTATGCGGAGCATTTTTTGATACGAACAACGCAGGATCATTATCGGTACGTTGTTCAAGGTATTCCTGCAAGTGCAGTTTTGTTCTCGCATCGAAGTAAACCTCACGCTCTTTATTGCCTTTGCCGAGGACAATGCAGGAGCGTTCAGCAAAATCAACATCTGCTTTATCCAGCTTAACAAGCTCTCCAATACGGACACCGGTGGATGTAAGCGTTTCTATAATGACAAGGTCACGCAGATTACTACAAGTATCACGCAAAACCTCAATATTTTCATCTGTCAGCGTTTCCTTTACAACCTGTGCGGTCTTAACTTTATGTATCCTGCGGACAGGACTTTTTACGATATAGTCCTCGTCCTCCAGCCAGGAGAAGAAACTTGATAGGATACGGCGAACATTATCGACTGTCACTTTGCTTGCATTGTTCTGTTGCTGATACTTCGCAAGATATAGGCGTAGATCATCAGTCGTAATCTCCTTTATCCACTTGTTTGTATCTGCTAAGAGACGATCAATCGTTGTCTGATAGTATTTTAGCGTACTTTCGGAACAGCCCTCAACACGCTTGGCTGATATGAACATATCAAGAAATCGGCTATTATCTTGCTTGTTCTTTTCAACGATATCTGCACTTTCTGTGATATCCACGTTTTTAAGCCTCGTTTCAAGCACAGAGCGCAGCTCGTCCAACTGTCTGCTGTCAAGAAGTCCTGCAACATCGTGTATTATTTCCCGTATTATCATTTTCTTCATCATTACTCGCTCCAATCAGTGTTATATTTCTATAATTATAGCATATAACGGTGTCAAATGATAATTTAGCGGCGTGAAATCCGTGTCAAGATCAACGATTTTAAGCATTCTAAATGTTGCATTTCATATTGGTTGGCTCTAATCGCAGAAAATAGCGGTTCAACTTTTTCATGAAACTCTTTCATTACAGATTCTTCCGGTAAAAGGATAGGTATTTGTCCGAAGAGTGTTTTATTTACATTAAGTGTTGTACTTCCACCTGCACCAAGTTGTTTGAGGTACTCGGTCAGAGTAGTCATTTTTATATAAACATAGAATGGGCTGATGTTTTTCTTGCAAATTATAGAGTTGATCTGTTGGTTTGTTTGGCTCGGCTCGGCAGTAAGGCATACCAAACCGACCGAAGCTATACAACTTACACAAATACTGTTTTCGGGCAAAGTCTTTTTCGCCTGTGTTGCTACGCCTTTGTCCGACAAAAAACGTTCAGTAGATGTGGTGTAGACACTTCCATGCATATCGGGAATTGTTATGAACGGAACGTTACCGCCATAATTCCCCGCATCAGAAGTTGGAGGTGTTTTTCCACAAATTACTTCTGTTGCAATATCATCAACAGTTACCTCTTTCCAAGAATTCGGTTGGGAAAAGCCGAACAGCTCAAAGTCAATAAAGAAGGACTTGTAAATTGCAAGTGCAGTCGCTTCTAAATTATCATTTATCCGCTGTTTCAGCGCAATTCTATCAGTAATTGCTTTATAGCTTGAGACTATTTTTAACTGTTCCTCCAATGGCGGTACGGGCAATTCTATACGACATATATCGTCCCATGTTATACCACCCCTGACGCTGCCGTCTGTTTTAAGCCAACATATCCTGTCAAACTCAGGTCTGCGAAACCACATCATAAGAAATTCTTCGTTAAGTTTCGTGTTATCAATAACCTCGAACATAAAATATGCAGGAGATACAATCGCAGGAGTATCATCGGTATACAAAGCTACCGGAAGGCGCTCATCACGTCCGACGTGCATAGGATTACAAGCGAACAAGCCTTTGCTGATAAGCTTATATTTGCTCAAATCTGTTCCGATAACATTAGCAACAGAAGGCATAAAATACTTATCAATATTTATTCCCAGCACCTTATCACTTGCAAGGCCACGATTACGATAATCTACAAGACGGATATGATTTTCTAAAATATCATAACTTGATTTCATACCCCAACTCCTTAAACACTTCCAGCAGATCAGCCTTAGACTTTTCTTCTTCAATCAGCAGCTCTTTCAGTTCAGCCTGCAAGCCCTTCATCTTGGTATCAAAATCTATGTTTTCATCACGGTTGATAAACTCAATGTATCGGCTTGGGACAAGAGTAAATCCTTTTTCCTTTACTTCATCAAAAGAAGCAGAATAGCAAAATTCCGGTACATTCTTATAAGTTTCCTCGTAGCCTTCTTGTTGCCAGTTATGATATACACTTGTAACTTTTGCTCGATCTTCCGCTGTTAATTCAATGTATTTTTTCTCATAAGGACTACCCATTTGTCGTAGATCCATAAAGAGTATTTCATCTTCTCGGTTACGATAGCGTTTGAGATTTCCGTTCTGTTCCACTACACGAGCCTTTTTATTCTTATTGAGTACCCAAAGGGTAACGCTGATATCAGTAGTGTAGAAAAGATTTCTTGGAAGAATAATAATTGCTTCAATCAAACCATTTTCAATAAGCTGTTTTCGAATTTTTAACTCAGTTCCATCATCTGACAGCGCACCATTAGCAAGAAGAAAGCCAGCTACACCATTTTGAGAAAGCTTTGAAACGATATTTAGAATCCAACCATAGTTTGCATTGCTTGTTGGCGGAACTTCATAACCTTCCCAACGGGGGTCATTAGTAAGTTCGTTATCAGCTCTCCATTCTTTTTGATTGAATGGTGGATTCGCCATGATGAAATCTGCTTTTAAATCTTTGTGCTGGTCATTGGTGAATGTGTTTGCAGCCTTTTCGCCGAGGTTAGCTGATATTCCTCTAATAGCAAGATTCATTTTAGCAAGTTTGAAAGTTGTATTGATTGCTTCTTGTCCATATATAGAAACTTTTTTCTTGTTTCCACTATGAGCTTCAACAAATTTGATTGACTGAACAAACATACCACCAGAACCACAGCACGGGTCATAAAGTATGCCGTCATACGGTTCTATCAACTCGGCAATGAGATTAACTATACATTTCGGAGTATAGAATTCTCCCTTACCTTTACCTTCTGCGAGAGCAAACTTACCAAGGAAATATTCATAGATACGTCCGATAATATCATTCTCAGAGTCATCGGTGTTAATCTTATCAATCTCATCAAGCAATGATGCAAGTTTGTTTGTGTCAATATGCAGCCGGGAATAGTAGTTATCAGGAAGTGCACCTTTCAGTGCAGGATTTGATTTCTCTATTGTAAAGAGGGCTGTATCTATTTTCAGAGCAATATCGTCCTGCTTTGCATTCTCCATGACGTAGCTCCAACGGCTCTCAGCAGGAAGATAGAAAACATTATCCTTAGTATAGAAAGCAATGTTATCTACAAACTTATTGCCATATTTCTCAGCAATCATCTTACGCTGAGTTTCAAATTTATCGCTTGCGAATTTAAGGAAGAATAAGCTCAGTACAACGTGCTTGTACTCCGCAGGCTCGACAGAGCCACGAAGTTTATCAGCAGATTTCCACAATGCTTCCTCCATTGAAACAATTTTTTTTGATTTAGCGGTTTTTGCCATGTTATAACCTCCACGCCCTATAATATAAGAGTATCACCCTACATATTATACCATATTCCACTATATTTTTCAATGGGGAAATTGTGTTTTTTATATCTTTATCACAAAATTAGCTTGATTTTGTGTGTGCTAAAAAATGTGTGCTAAAAAACAAAAAGCAACCGCCGCAGGTCACATAAATTCGTGACCTGCGGCGGTTTTGCATTAAAAAGTCCAGTTCATATGGGTTGAACCTTTTAATGTGACGGGATGAAAAACATATTTTATTTTCCACAGCATTATATATATTTCTTGCTTTTTACAATTCATAGCTATTCTATTGTCGCAGAAAGAGTGCCGCTTTCATCCATACTCCATATGATCTGCTTAGAAATGAACGACCCATCTGCGTCAATTAGTCCGTATTTTTTGTATAGCTCTGTTACCTTTGCAAAGTAATCACGTTCCTTAGCAATAGTTAATTCCTTGACGGTTTCTCTGTTAAAGGTCACAGTATATGATGTCATGGATTCAGAAATTCGTTCTTTTATTTTTGCCGGAATACGCAATATTCTTGCTCTAATGTCATTTTCTGAAATGGTTTTGATCACTTGAACTGCAGCATTGTCTACGACGGCATCAACTTTAGTTTTCTCTAAATTCCATCCTTTTTTGTATGCATCTATCAGTTTCGTCTGTCTTGCCTTCACTATATCAGGAGTCCATTCGTCATAATTAAGTACATCGGTTGCAAGAGCATATGAAGTTACACCTGCATCTGTGTTTTTGAAGTATTTCTCCTTCTTTGTCTTAAAATCATAGTTTTGTGCCTTTGAATTATGCCTTTTGGTAAGTGGGATGAGATTACCTATCTTATTCAGCCAATATGATCTATCATCCACATCAGTCCAAGTCTTATCCCACTCGCTTCCAGGTGAAACTGTTTGAGGAAGAACATGTTCAATTGATAATACATTGGATTTGTAACTTGCTGCCCCATCTGACAAAAAAGCATCCAGACGAAGAATTAGGTAATTTCGCTTTATTCCAGTCATCTTATAAATATCTGAATTTAGCACAGATATGAATTCGTTTTGTTCAGATGCTGAAAGCTCAATGCTTTCCCCATAGATACTATCATCATTTTCATCTTGAAGATTGGAGATAAGTCTTGCATATCTTTCAATTCGATGATTAATGTCAAATGATGTCATACGCATATAGCTTGCCAATCTTTCAAGTTTCTTAAAGAACGTTAGCAATATGTCAGGCTCTTTTTTATGATTATTGTAAAATAACATAGCTGGCGGCAACCAATCAGAGTTGTCAATTCTGTTCAGCCATTTAAGTATATTGTTAACTTCCTCAGCTTTTTCAGTTGAAGTATAGATGGCGTTTCTTATAATGTTATATGCGTCCGAATATGGTTCAAGTACATTATCAATAAACTCTATAGCAGTATCATTGTTAATATCCGTGAGTACATACTTATAGAACTCTTCTTGCAAAGACTTCTTAGCTTTGCATTTCATTTTTATCATTCGTATATATCCGAAGAGATCATTGAAATCATCTCTTCCAAGCTGAGTTTCTATCTCTTCCCACTTATCGGTATAATCATCTCTATTGTCTTCATTGATCTTACCTATAACATCAGATTTGATTATATCAGTAGCAAGCAGGTTCATTCCTCGGCTGTTCATGACAGAGAATATTCTGAATGCTGACTGCTGTGACGGAGTTGAAACGACCACAATATAACAACGCTGTACTAAAAATGAGCCAAAAGCGAAAATATCTGCTTCATTGGCAAAAGTATCCTTGATCTTCTGTTGCAGGATTTGAGCATTTCTTATTATATTAGCTTTCGCTTCGGTGTCCTGAGACTCTGGATTTAAAGACGTTAATTCGTCTATTTTAAGCTCTTGAACATAGTCCTTGAAGAAACCGTTATCTCTTTCTCTGATCCTTAAACGTGGTTTCGGCTTTATTCCCTGAGATTTGATGCCTTTTTCGTTGATATAGTTTTTAAACTCATCTCTATCGTCGCTGTCACTTAAACTATGTGCTATTATAGCAAACAAAATAGTAAGTGTTGTAAGTCGCTGTTGACCATCTATCACATCTGATTTTGGATCATCATCTTGTTTGATAAGCACTACGCTTCCAAGAAAGTAGTTTTCTTCCTTATCTTCGTTTTTATAGAAATCATATAGATCATCAAATAAAATGCCTGTTTCTTGTATAGTCCAAGCGTATGGGCGCTGATATGATGGTATATTATAATTGAATTCAGAACTGAAAATTTTTGAGAGAGGATACTCTCCACCTTTAATGCTGCTCATATGTTTACTCCTTCTGAAGATTGAAAATGTTGTAATTTTATTCTTAATTATATAATATTTTGTTTATATTGTCAATTGCTATGTTTGATTTTCGAAAAGAAATTTTGTCCATTTTTCAATGCTTTGGGCTACTGTGACATTTCACTAGATGATAGACATTGACAATAAGACATTGTATATGATTAGATAAGGCAAATCATTATAATTTAGAAATATGTCAACTATCCAAAAATCCTATGTAACACCCCTATCACATCATCATTTTTTAACCCATAGCTTTTCAATGAATTGCTGTCAAATGGTTCTTGCTCTAGCGTGCCGATAAAAGCGTCAATATCCGCTTTTACTGTTGTAGGTAACTCTGATATGCTTTCAAGTACAAGTTCAGCAGTTATTCTCAAAATGTCCTTTTTGTGTTTCTTGATATCGCTGGAATCAACAGATTCTCCATTATCTTTTCTTTGTTTTAAGTCAAGATATGCCTTTGCTTTAAACAAAATAAGATACTCGGGACGGAGAACGGATAAACCATTTCGCACAACTCTTCCGTCCATCAAGGCTTTGTAATACTCATCATCAAGCAGTATTGCCGACAGGCTTGAAACAGAATCATCTATGTGAATCGGCGTTATCCCTGTCATCTCACGGAGTTCAAAATCATTCCTGCAAAAAAGTTCTATCATTTTCGGATATGTGTCATCTTCAGGTTTATCAAATCTGTAAAACTGCGGCTTTTGACCGTTCGTGGCCTTGTTTCTGTATCTGCCAATCTGAATAAACTCCCAAAGCTTTTCTCCAAACTCAGGCGTGAGAGCCTCAACGATAAGAACCATATCAAGATCTCTTGTCGCCCTAAAAGATGCGTCGTTGCTTTCAAATACAATATCACAGGCAGCACCGCCTATAAGCACATACTGTTCTTCATATCCAGCAAAATGATTTCTGAAAGTGTCTAATCCTTTTACCACACATATTCCTCCAACATTTCATTTATAGATATCATTACTCTTTCGTCCTGCTTTTCTTCATCGGTCAATGATAAAGCTACGCTCAAGGGGTCTTGTATCGACTTCTGCCCATAGTCAATGAAATAGCCAAGCTCAAGAACAATACAGCCAATTTCTTCTCCTCTGCGGACTTGTTTCAGCTTTTTTATACCTGTGTCAGCAAGCTCTTTTTTCGTCACCCCATAGGTAGGGTAGTCATTATCTGACAGCAATGAATACTCACATAAAGCCGTAATGCCAGCCTTTTTCTCCAAGTGAATGTCACTTGGAAAAGCATACCTTCTTATAACAGGATTTCTCAGAATATGCTGTATCTGTTCCCACAACTGCTTTATATCAGTCGGTATTGTAATAGCTCTTGATTTGCCTTTTGTGTCGAGAATATTCACATTCAGGTATTCTATTTCATCAAAACATCTGCTTGCTGACGTTTTTGATACACCCAATTTTTCGGCAGCTGTTGATACTGTTACCTTCTCCCACTTTTCGTATATCGCAGTAAGTATCAGCTTTTGCGTCAGAAATGAAAGAAGCTCGACAGGTGCGATATCACGTTCGCCCGAATTGGAAAGCAGACAGCCAATGAACGGCAAATATATTTGCTTGTCTTTCAGCACAAAAGGGATACCGTCCTCAATAAGTTTTTCCTTTATATAAGGGGTGGTGGATCTAAGAAATATGGCACAGTTCAGTCCTGAAATATTCTGAACTTTAGCCCTGTCCTTTCGGAGAGCAACAAGTCCGATATCGTTCTTTGGTTGAATTGCAAGCCAGCCCATTCCGTTGGTTTCGACATTTAAGATATCATATCGTCCCTTAAAAGACAGCGGAAGTTTATCGTACAAGTCGTTGTTTTCTTTGATCGTAACTATTTGTCTTAAAGTTTTTTCTAAGTATTTTTTCATATGCTCACCTTTTTATATTTGTAACGTATTTTAAGTTACAAATATAAAATAACATATTTTTATATTTGTGTCAAGCTGTTTACATATTTTTTCTCACATTATTTTATGTACAGCCTATCCGCCAGTCTGAGGAGTGCAAGCAGGAAATCAAAGTCAGTGTTCAACGTTGTCTGCAACGGGTCGCCCTCACGGATACGCATGGTGCGCCTTATTTCTTTAGGTATGACAACTCTGCCGAGATCGTCGATCCTGCGGACAATTCCTGTTGCTTTCATATTTATGACCTCCGTTGTTTTTTCAAAATTGTAGTAATATTATTTGCAGAGGTGGGGAATTTATGCAGGAAAAAGGCGAGTGATAATCGTATGGATTTTAGCTTTTATTGTTCATTATCACATTGATTGGGAAATGTAGTATATAACTAATACGATTATCATTATTATTACGATTGCAGCGGCTATAATGGCATTTACTTCATTGGTTGTTCTTGGAAGTTCTTCAAGATCAGCTTCTAAATAATTAGGATCTAACTGTTTCAATTTTTCGTCAACTCTATTTATTGAATCAAGCCATTGCCTTTTATTTTTATAGTTATGGCGGTAGGACGTTTTTCGACATACAGAATATATATATGCATATTGTTGGCGTATGATTTTCCAAAGATATGTTGTCTTATATTTGTCCGGTATAGTATGTATGATATGTTCTATTGATTCGATCATTCCCAATGATAGTTCCACGAACATATCATAAGTGTATTCACTATCATTAGTTGTATAACTGCCATTCTTACCATATTCTGTCGTTGTATTCATTACAAATGAACTATTTAAAAAAGCAAGCAAATCAGAATTGATTCTTTGAATCAAAGTTTTGTTTTCTTCGTATTTTTTTGGTGAGCTATCATAATTGTCATCAATTACAGATATCGAATTTTTTAACACTTTAATTTTCTGTTCTCTTTTAAAGCGGTCAGAATCTACAAGTGCCATTCTTGCTTTTCCATAGCTGGAGTAAAAAATAGCCTCAATATTTGTTGGCTCATACTGCTCTACCATGTTATAGTATTTTTCACATTCTTCCCAATCTTCTTTAGCTTTTGCACGGCGTGCATTTTCGAGGGAACGCTCTACAAAAGAGGTGTTATCGACTGTGACTTTACTTCCCGACACATCGACCTTGCCATTAACTTCGACAATAAGACGTTTAGCTTCTTCAGGTGAATATTTAGCACCGCAATACTGACAGATAAAGCAGCCGTCCTCTTTGACTAAATCATTGCTACCGCAAACTTCGCATACGATTTGTTTCATGCTTTAACATCTTCTTTCTGTGATTTGTATTTTCGTGATTAAAAAAATTATTATATTTCTGGTCCGCTATAATGTGGTAAACCAGCTAAATCCATGTTTTCGTTATAATAATCAATACTATATACTGACAATGCGAGTGCATTACTTCCATTTGGTGTTATGGATAACAGGTAGACATAGTTTCCGCATTTTACCGAAACCGAATCAGACTCGTCAGTTAAGTAATCTCCGGTGTACCTATATCTTTCTAAAGAAGTGTCAAGAATATCACACGAATCGCTAATATCTTCAGAAGAAAGACCAACATCAGTGTATAAAATTGCACTGGCATAAAACATTCTGAGTATATTTAAAGCGTCAACTTCCGAAATTTCATCGCTCGTTTTTTCAATAGTACAGTCTGCGTCTTCGTAATATTCCCTTATCCATTCTCCTAGATCATCATATATGATAGACATACTTTCAATGCTGTTATCATCTGAGCCGGTAATAGTGCATTTAAGTTTTGTTGGTGTGTTGTTGACAGTTATAGTGCAGATAACCTCAATGTTTCTGGTTTCAGTTTCATTAATGCTGTTTTCGTCATAATCAAAAACAGACATATTTTCTTTTGCATAATCTAATTTCTTTTTTACATTTGTTATAAATGTATCTTCATGGACATCTTGCGTAACCTCGCTTGTGGTTAGCGTGGTGGTCGCAACCTCATCTGACGTTGTTGTTGAGATCGCTGTTGTTGTGAAATCGGTTTGCTGTGAATTATCGGTTGATTCATTGCTGCTTTTAGTATTGTTTCCACAAGAACTTAAAATCAATGTTGAAATAACAAGTGATAATACTAAATAACCATTCTTCATAAGAAATCCTCCATATTCCTTATAGTGCTTTTTTTGACACTATTTATTTTGTACTGTCATTATACCACTTTATTTCCATGATTTGTTAAGCTGGCTGCTTAGGATAACGATTACATTTTGTAAATAAAGTGTAAATTTTACGGATGTAAACGTTGATAGGGGGCGTTTTTGAAATAAGGAGTGGGGAGCGAGGGGTGTTATTTCAAAAAGTCTGGAGTTTTTGAAATAAGGGGGATAAAAAATTCCGCCGCAGGTCGCATTAATTTGTGACCTGTGGCGGTTTGTATAATCTAGTGGTTATACCACCCAAGAGGTGTACCAGATATATTTATGTTTATCTGCTTTGTTTCCTGATATTCATCAAGACCGCTTGTACCAAGTTCTCTGCCAATGCCACTCATTTTGTAGCCACCCCACGGGGCTTCTGAAAAGGCTGGGTTATAGCAGTTTATCCACGTTATACCTGCACGAACTTCTTTTATCACCCTTAGAGCTTTTGCGGTATCATTGCAGAAAACAGCACCTGCGAGTCCATAATCTGTATCATTTGCCAATTCTATTGCTTCTTCCTCTGTTTCAAAAGTCAGCACAGTAAGTACAGGACCAAATATTTCTTCACGAACTATTGACATATCAGAGGTGCAATCGTCAAATATGGCAGGCTTGATGAAATTTCCGTTGACAAGATCGTCATCTGTACATTTGTATCCACCGCAAAGAAGTTTTGCTCCCTCTGCCTTTCCTTTTTCAATATATCCAAGTACGTCCTGCATATGCTTTTTTGATATGAGCGGACCCATATCAGGGTTATCAAGAGGAGCGCCAAGGGTAAGCTTATCAGTTCTCTCGACAAGTTTTTTTAGAAATTTATCCTTTATCGATTTTTCTATTATCAGCCTTGATCCTGCACAGCAGACTTCTCCTTGATTTGAAAATATACCCATCATTACCCATTCAACGGTCTTGTCGATATCCGTGTCTGCAAAGACGATATTAGGTGACTTTCCACCGAGTTCAAGCCCTATTTTCTTTACGTTGCCAGCAGCAGCCCGCATTATGCCTTGCCCAACGGATGTGCTGCCTGTGAATGTTATCATATCTACCTTTTTGCTTTCGGCTAAAAGATTTCCAACTGTGCTTCCTGAACCGATGACCAGATTTGCAGTGCCTTTTGGTAGATCACATTTATCAAGTATCTCAAAAAGCTTCAATGCCGAAAGTACCGTTTCAGAGCTTGGCTTGAAAATTATACTGTTGCCAGCCGCAAGTGCAGGGGCTATTTTCCATACGCTCATCAAAAATGGAAAATTCCAAGGTGTGATAAGTGCGCAGACACCCACTGGTTCTTTCACTGTGTATGAGTGCATATTGCCGAAATTGCTGTTTACATTGTAAGTTTGACCGCTTGGTGTACGGATAAGCCCTGCATAATAACGGAAACAATGCACAGCATCGTCAACATCTGCCTGCGCTTCACGCAAGGGCTTGCCGTTGTCCATTGACTCTGTCTTAGCTATTTCATCAATCTCGCTCTCTATCATATCAGCAATCTTTAGAAGCTTGTCGCTTCGTTGCTGAACATCAAGATCACGCCATTCTCTGGTTTTGTAAAAGGAACGTGAGGCACTTTCTATTGCATATTCCACATCTTCCTTGCTGTTTTGCACTATCTCGCCTAACTCTTTGTTATTTGAAGGATCAACAGATCTCAGAACAATTCCCGAAGTGCCTTCAAACCATTCTCCGTTAATGTATGTTTTATATCTGCGCATAGAAAGAACTCCTTTGGCTTGATTTACAGTGACTTTAAATATAGATCTCTTATGTGTGACCTGTCAAATTTTACAGGATGATAGGATATACCTGCTGCTGAAACTTTCATACAGCTGTCTGTCAGCATATCGATATCACTTTCTTTTACTCCAAAATCTGATAACGTACAGGTAAGACGAAGTGAGTCGATAAATTTTGTTATCTGTTCTGCACAATCATTCTCATTATTGCCGCCTAACACTTTTGAAATAAATGCAAATTTCTGTGGGTCACCTTTTATGCTTGCTTCTGTTACTGCAGGGGTTATGGCTGCAAGACCTTTGCCGTGTACGGCATTCTTGAAACCGCTGACAGGGTGTTCCATACCGTGTGCAAGTGTAACACCTGCGGTATTTATGACCATTCCCCCCATTGTGCTTGCAAGACTTATCTTGTCCCAGTACTCTGGGTTATTGTCACCCTTAAAAAGCTTTGGAAGATCATCTGCAATAAGCTTCATTGCCTTTTCGCACATAATATCCGTAAATGGTTGAGCAATGCGGCTTATATAGGCTTCCATACAGTGACAAAAGGCATCAAAACCGACACTTGCCAAAACATTTTTCGGCATAGTCATCATACATTCAGAATCAATGATAGACGCCTTTGCAACTATTGCATTGCATCTTAGTGATTTTTTATCTCCGTTTTCCGGGTTTGTTAATACAGCAAATCCGTTTCCCTCACTGCCTGTTCCGCAGGTCGTTGGGATAAGTATTATCGGCAGAGCTTTGCCGCTTTTCAGACGATTGAATATGTAGTCATTTATATCACCGTCATTTACTGCGATAAATGCTGCTGCCTTTGCACAATCCATAACGCTTCCGCCGCCGACACCTATGACCATATCGCAGCCGTTGTCTTTTGCTATTCGTGCAGCTTGCTCAGCTGTCGTTGTAAGAGGATTTTGTGGTACTTTATCAAAAACAGTATATTCGATACCTGATTTTTTTAAGTGACTGCAAATTCGGTTAAGCAACCCAGAGCGCTTTGTGCTGCTTTTTCCTGTGACAACAAGTGCCTTTTTGCCGTGATCGCTTGCGATGATTCCAACAGAGCTGACTTTTCCTCTTCCAAAAACAATATTTACAGGCAGGTAGTAATTAAAATCCATACTCACGTTTAATACCTCTTTTCTTGTATTATTTATCAGACTTTGCTTTTACCAAAGCGGTCTCAAATATCTCAAAGCCTTTTTCAAGTTGTTCGTCTGTTACACACAGAGGGACAAGAAATCTTATAACGTTTCCGTGTGTGCCAGCATTTTCAAGCATAAGTCCCATTTGAAGGGCGTTCTGTATCACCTTAGAAACAAGTTCGCCGTTTGGTTCTTTTTCTGCTTTAGTCTTTACAAATTCCACGCCAAGCATCGAACCAAGACCTCTTACATCTCCTACCTCTTCATATTTTTCTTTAAGACCGCTGAAAAATATAGTTGCCTTTTTACCTATTTCTTCAGCCTTGCCTGCATAATCTTCTTCCAGCATTATATCCATTACCTTGAGTGCAGAAGCACAGGCAAGAGGATTTCCGCAATATGTTCCGCCAATAGTTCCCACAGGTACTGAATCCATAATTTCCTCACGGGCGGTTATTGCACTTATTGGAACGCCGCCGCCAAGAGATTTTGCTGTTGCTATAATATCTGGTGCAGCACCTGCTTCCTTCCAATATTCTGAGGCATAGTATCTGCCACTTCGACAGTTTCCACACTGTACTTCATCAGCAATAAGTAAAATACCATTATCGTCGCATATCTTTCTGACGGCTTTTACCCATTCGATAGGTGTGGGGACAAAACCACCCTCTCCTTGAACAGGTTCAACTATCATTGCTGCAATATCACTGGCAGGTGCAGCTTCATCAAAAAGAGTGTTGAGTTTATCTAGGTAATATGCTATCGCTTCTTGTTCAGAATATCCTTTTGGTGCATGATAAAGGTAAGGGAACTCAGCTCTGTAAATATCAGACGGGAAAGGACCCATTCCCTTTGCATAAGATTTTTTTGCTGTAAGAGCCATTGTAAGATTTGTTCTTCCGTGGAATGCACCAGAGAAGCAGATGATGCCTTTTCTTCCTGTATATGCTTTGGCTATCTTTACTGCATTCTCATCTGCCTCTGCACCGCTGTTTGCAAAGAATGTTTTCAGTTTATCACCTTTGCATGGCATAAGTTTGTTGAGCCTATCAGCAAGTTCAATGTAACCACTGTGTGCCACCACATTGAAAATGCAGTGAAAATATTTTTCTGCCTGATCTTGAACAGCTTTCACGACCTCAGGCCTGCTGTAGCCGATGTTGAGAACGCCGACACCTCCGATAAAATCAAGAAAGATGTTTCCGTCAACATCTTCGAGCATTGCGCCCTCTCCACGCTTGATACATATAGGATATGTATAGCCACAGAGCGCTTTAGGCAGTGCGTTGTCCCTTTTTTTCAAAAGTACACAGGCATTTGGTCCTGGAACCTTATCTGTAATTATAGTTGGCAATGAATTTCTTAGCATTATAAAGTCACTCCTGTTCTTTTATTACGGAAAGTTTTTTCCTTTGATATAATTATAAGAAAAAAACAGTATAACAGCAATGTGTTGTCTTTATAATCTTTATTGTGGTGTATGCACACAATAAATTATGACTGATCTTTTTGACTTTCACGATAGTTTTTGATCTCAAACGCCATTTTAAGTTCAAGATAGACGTCAAGATCATCAAGTTCGCAGCAAAGTATCTTTTTGATCTTATCCATACGATAGCGCATTGTATTCCTGTGGATAAACAGGTGCTCTGCTGCTGCGGCAGCGTTGCAGTTATGATCAAGATAGGCTTCAAGCGTTTTGCAAAGGTCTCCCTCCTGCAAAACATCAGATTGTATCAGTTTGCCTATATGATTATTTACATATTCATCAAGAAACTTATCATTTTTTATCTGCGCGATAAGCGAGTAGATACCGAGATTATCGTAAAAGAATACTTTCTGACTTTTACTTTCAGAGTGTGATATTTTAATGGAGTTCAGAGCTTCCTGAAAGCTTTTCTTTAATTCCGATATGTATTCATATGCAGATCCTATCCCTGCCTTTGCGTCAACGCCGTAGTAAGAACTAATGTGGTCTATTATCCTTGTGAGTATATTGGAGAGCAGATCGCGGCTAAATAGCTCCGAGGGGATAAGCATTATGCCTGTATCTATTTGCCAGAGCATCAGCATTTTTTGCAAACCATAGTTTTTAAATTCATATCTGATATATCTTTGTAGATTTTCATAAGAGTCCTGAAGTTTGTTGTTTTTGTTTAACTTCAGCACGACTATATGATTTTTATCCGATATATTAGTGCCTAGATAGCCTGCCCGTATCTTTATATCAGCGTCATTTATATTAGAGGAATAAATTATTGCAGCAAGAAGCTGATCTATCGAGTTTGTGTTGCTTTCTTCTTCCACCAATGCCTTGCATACGATCTGTGAAAGATCAATGAGGTGCAGATCATAGGACAGTTCAAACAGCGGTAGTTCGTTGTCATTGCAGTATTCGGTCAGCATAGGTGATATCTGTCCGACATTTATAACAAGCCCAGCTATATTCTTTTGGTTCATTTCCACAATCATACTGAGCATTTTGTCATCATTGTCTGTGAGTGCTGCATTTGTGACAATAACAAGTTCTCCTCCGTGTATCAACTGTGAGACTTTAAAATCATCTGAAAGACATTGCGTACAATCGGCAAAATATATCCACCGTATGTTTCTGTACATTCCTGATCCACCCGCTATAAGCTTCATTCCTGAATATATTTTGGGTATGTTCATTAGATCTTCGCAGTTCATTTGTTATCACTCCTAAAAACACCTTTAGCCCATAGGTAAAACTATGGGCTGGAGATGCGAGATTTATTCTTTATTATACATAAGATACATAAGGTCCTGTGCGATCGTTGCCGCCGCAAGTGCGGTGATCTCGCTGTGGTCATATGCGGGAAGCACCTCTACAAGATCTGCTGCTACAACATTGATACCACGCAGTTCGTAAAGTAGTCGCCTTGCCTGAGCTGAGGTAGGACCGCCAATAACAGGCGTACCTGTACCTGGTGCAGCCGAGGGATCGAGAGCGTCAATATCAAAGGTTATGTATACAGGCATATCGCCCACAATGGCTTTCAACTGTCTAGCTAGCTCTTTCATATCCATATTTACAGCGTCCATAGCATAGAAAATATTATATCCACATTTAGTCATTTCAGTTCTTATAAAAACCTGCGCCGAATGTGACGGGTCGATACACCCCTCAGCCTGTAAGTCATATGCGAAGTTTGCGTGGGATACATTTCCATCAGTGGACGGAGTGCTGTCCTGATGAGAGTCAAAATGCAGCAGAGCAAGTTTTCCAAACTTTTCGCTTGCAGCTCTGACCATACCATATGGAATAGTGTGGTCTCCGCCAAGGGTAAGAAGTTTGCTGCCAGATTCAAAAACTTTTTTGGCAGTATTATACGTTTCCTCAAGCATTACCTTCGTTGTATTTGCACCCACATAGTATCCTACATCGCCGTAATCAACGATCTTTGCGTTATCGCTGAGTTTGTAGCTCCATGGATAGGCAAAGCAGTTTGTGAGCTGGCTCATATTTCTTATAGCTCTTGGTCCAAGTCTTGCACCTGGACGATTTGTAACACCACTATCGAAAGGTACACCCATTATAGTTATGTCAGCACATTCAGTATCCTGTGTGTACGGATAAAGATTAAAACTTGGTATTCCTGCATAATGCAGATGTTTCTGAATTTCATATTCCATAATAAATAGCTCCTTTATCTTAAAATGTTATTGCGGTTGCACGGCAGGGACTTCCTTCACCGTTATGCAGTTTTAGTGGAAAGGCTGTAAAAAAGAACTTTTCAGGCAGAGATGATAAATTTACAAGACCAAGTATTATTGGTATCCCTGCTTCTGAAAACTTATAGTCGGGAAGAACGAGGTCAGCTCCTACTGATGAGATCCCGTCATTCGGATCGCCTATCATAGGGCTGTCCATTCCCACGAGTTTTATTCCCTTTGATACAAGATATTCTGCCGCAGGTACTGTAATATATGGGCTTTCAGATACATATTCTTTTTTGTTCCAAAAGCTATCCCAATTTGTTCGGATAATACATATCTCGTCTTTTTCAAGATCATCAGCACCTGCTGCTTTTAGTCTTTTCACTGTTATCTCTTTGCTTTCTGAGAACGGCAGGTAAAGTAACCGAGCGTTACCTGCGAATTTCTCAATAGGGGTCTCGCTTATTCCCTGTGCGTTTTCGCTCCAATGAGCGCTGTTTTCTATGTGAGTGCCTGTGTGGGCTGTCAGTGCATATTCTCTTGCGATATAGCCATTTTTATCGACACACGCAAGATCTTTTACGCTGTATGGCGTGTATGGCTCACCATAATACCACATTTTTTCTGTATATTCGCCGCTCAGATCAATTATTTTCATAACATATGCCTCCTGTCAGAAATCCCAGCCATATCGTGTGGCATATATATCAAGCTGTTTTTCAATATCATCAGTGTATCCCTGAGGTATTTTTTCAAGGCTGTCAAGATAGTTTATAAGCTCACTTGAGAAATCAATAGGCTGATCAAAGCCCCTTTTGTCAATGTTTTTCATATCATCAGCAGGCGTATGTCCCCATACGAATCCACCGTTTGACATAGTAAGACTAGGGATTTTGTTTGATGTGAGATTTAGTGTGTCACAGGGAACAGGTCCGGAAAAAATGTCCAACGTTGAGCCGCACTTTTCAAATATTTTTTTAAATATCGCTTCAAAGTCTTTTACGCCTGCATAGGTTATGGAATAAGGCGTTGTCATTCCAATGATATCGTAATTGATATTATATTTTATACGTTTGTAAATGTCCTGGTTTTGCTGCAAAAAGTATTTGCTTCCGTGCAGACCAGGTTCGTGACCCGACCAGCAGGCAAAATACAAGGTTCTATGTGTTCTGACGCCCTTATCGGATAGAGCCTTGTATTTTTCTGCTAATGCCATAACAGTGCCTATTGCACCTGCATCATCAACAGCACCTTTGCTGCTGACTGCCGAGTCAAGATGACCTGAGATCAAGATCACTTCATCTTGCTTGTCTGTACCCTCTATCACACCTATCGTATTGGTGCTTTCTTTTTTCTGAACCTGAGTTTTTAGTTCAACGTGCAGTATGACCTTATCATTTTGGCTGAACAGTTTATTCACATCATTTTTGTTCATTATGAATGACGGCAGCATATACTGTGCTTCTCTGTACTCAAAATTTGAATACACATATGGTATGCCTTGCTGTGACTCGTCTGTTGTGAATATTACGGCAGCGGGCTTATATTTTTCAAGTACCTTGTAGGTGTCTATATCTGGGTAATCCATAAGAACGCTTCGCTCTATAACTACGATCTTTCCTTTGATATCTGTTTTTATACACTTGTCACTGATAGGATAGATCTCGCCGATAACACCCATTTTCTTGACGTCTGAATGTATAAGTACAGCTTCCGCTGTTAAGCCACCCTCTGGTGTATCTGTGCAGAAGCACACATTAGTATGTGGCAGAGGTGTGATCTGCTTGTTTGATATCAACTCAACAACGCTTTTTTCAGTGCTGCAAACAGGTACTTGAAAATGATGCTGGATATATTTCATGCCGAGAGATCTGAACACTTCGACAGCGTGTTCTGCTGCCTTGTTCATCTGTGCAGTGCCTGCGATACGCTCTCCGCATTCTTCAACAAAAAAACGTGTATGTTTGTATGCTATCTCAGAATAGTCTTTGCTCATTATAGGATCACTCCTTAGTTTGACATGATCTTATTCCATTGTTCATCATATGCAGAAAGTGCGTCAGTAGGGACGTCCGAATTGAGAATGTATGATTTTTTATCATCAGGGATCTCAAACATACCTTCTATTTTCTTATAATCATCGGAAACATAATTCAGCGCTTCCTCATTATTTGATATAGCGGGGTATGTATTCAAACACTCTGCATAAATTTTAGGGTCGCATATATAATCAATAAACTTTTCAGCATTCTTACTGTTAGGCGATTGCTTTCCAATAACCCAATACTGTGTGCATTGCATAAATGTCTGGTCTTCTACCTTGAGGTAATCAAGATCAGGGTCATCAAGAAGCGCTCTTGAAGCGTCACTTGCAAATGTAAGAGCCACACTGCATTCGCCATTTTTCACAGAAGAACTTGGTGTTGCGCCGTCGAACACCTTTACGTTCGCAGTAAGCTTCTTGACCCATTCTGTTGCTTCAGCAATCTCCTTTTCGTCTGTAGAGGAGTCTGAATATCCAAGGTGCATAAGTGCTGACGGATACCACATGAACGAATAAGGCATTGTAACGATCTGACCACGAAGCTTTTCATCAAGAAGATCATCCAGTCGTACCCAACTAAGGGAACCACATTGTTTATAATTTATTTACAACTAAAGCGTTAAGACAAACAGACAGGCTTAAATTTGCAAAGAAAATTGAATAGATAACGAAAAGCGTTCTTCATATATCAGTGAGGAACGCTTTTTCTATTTATTCGGAGGTTATTATGGCAAATGAATCAAATTCATCGGTTGTCAGAGTGCATAAGAACACCGACTTCACAATCATGAGCAATCATCATTTGAGAAATCAGAAACTCAGTCTGAAAGCAATCGGGCTGATGTCAAAAATACTGGGTTTGCCTGACGGCTGGAATTATTCCGTTGCAGGACTGGTGAAGATTTGCAGAGAGGGTGAAACAGCCGTCAGGGCTGCCCTGCATGAATTGATTGACGAACAATACGTTTATGTCGAGAAACTTCCTCCCAACTATACCAAAAGCGGAAGATTTGAATACGTCTATCACATCTATGAAATTCCATACGAGAATATGCCTGATGGTCTGGAATGCCCTGAACTGTTTCTCAAAAAACAATCTGAAACAAATCAAAATGCAGATTCTCCAGATACAGAAAAACAAGATGCAGAAAACCTACATCTTGAAATTCAAAGTATAGAAAATCAGGGACAATTAAATACTTACTTATCAAGTACGAAAGAATCAAGTATGAAAGAATTAAATAGCACAGCTTCTGCTCCGCCGAAGAAAAAGACACCGAGCAGTAAGAAAAAATATGCCGAAGCAGTTACTATGACGGAAGAAGAATATCAGAAACTGACCGGACAGCACACAACTGCTTTTGTAGAAAAATGTATTGAAGTCCTGAATAACTATAAGCTTTCCAGCGGAAAACGATACAAATCAGATTACCACACGATTCTCAATTGGGTGATTGAAAGAGTTTCCAAGGACTATCCGCAGCTGGATAAGCCTGTTTCTGTACAAAATCCGGCTTATGATGTCAACGTCAATCCATTTGACCAGTTTGTGAGGTGAGAAAATGTTTGTCAATACGGAGTTACTGGAGTTTATCCGCTTGAAAAATCCCCTTTCTTCTGTTATCGGGAAATACGAAGTGATAACAAATGCTTGCTGTAAATGCCCATTCTGTCACAGCAAAACCAATTCTCTGAATCTTTTTCATGATGAGATCTATACCTGTTTTCACTGCGGTGAAAGCGGTGATGTATTTGGATTTGTCAGCAAAATTGAAAATCTTTCGTTTGCGGAAACGGTTCGGAAAATGGCAAAAGCATCGAAAATTTATACACTGGAAGAACTGAAGCAGAAGAATATCTTTCGCTTCTGGGACAGATTTCTGATCCTCTGTGAGCATTATCACATTGCAGCAGACAGCGTATTGCGTGAATATTCGTCTGAACTGACAAAGGAATATCTTCTCGGTCTGAAATACAGCAAAGAGGAGCCGGATACTGCTCCGCTGGAAAACATCATGCAGATGAAATACGGCACATTGAAAGAATTTTGGAACGCTGCTCCTGAGCATATTATGGAGTATCTGACAGCAGAAAGGAAACACAATGCATGATACACTGAAAAGCATTTTTCAGACGCTCTCTGAAAATGCAGAAGAAAACTTCATCAAGAACAAAAACGCAGAGGACTATCTCGCTGAGGACGGTTTGTGGCACTGCGGAAAATGCGGTACAGCAAAGCAGTTCCGACTGTCTGAGCGGTTTCTGAAAATGGGAATGCCTGAAATTGTCGGCTGCTGCTGTGTCTGTCAGTCTGCAAAAGAAAAACGGGAAAATGCAAAGCAACAGCTTGCATCTGTCATCAGGGAAAATAAAGAAAATGCTGATATTCCCGAACATTATCTGTCAGCTGACATTGCAGCGGTGGAATCTCCGGAAGCCAAAAGAATCGGTATGAACTATATCAAAAACTTTGAAAAACTGGGCAGAATCGGACTTCTCCTCTATGGCGATGTAGGAACGGGCAAAACATTTCTGGCAGCCTGCATTGCAAATGCTCTGCTGAATCAGGGCGTAAGCGTAAAATGGCTGACCTCTATGCAAATCGTGGAACGCAGCTGCTTCTACAGCGAATCAGAATATGCTGAGTATATCCGAAGCATTACTGCTCCCGACTTGCTGATCATTGATGATCTGGGAGCAGAACGTGGCACAGATTTTGCACTGGAACGTGTTCACAGCCTTGTGGATACCCGTATCTCAGCAAATTTACCAATGATCGTAACCACCAATATCGATATTACGGATATGGGAAACTGCACTGATCTGAAGAAGAAACGCACATTTGACCGCATTATGCCTGCAACATTTGCTTTTGCTATGAAAGGGACTTCCTATCGTATGAAACAGGCACAGAAAAGCTACGAAACACTCAAAGATCTGCTCTTGAGTGAAGAAACAATTGGAAAGGACAGAAACACAAATGAGAATGATCAAAACGTATGAGGGTATGTCAATGAACTGCGATGTGATCGCAACAATTCAGTCGGTTTTCATGAACACACTGACCGGCAGCATCAGCGAAATTGTCGATGACAGCTTCGATCCGGATACCCTGGAATTTGCTTTGACTGCATTTACTACACTTGGAGATGAGGTAGTCCTTGCAGTTTATGCGACCGAAGAAGAACGTGACTATGCCAGATACAAGCTGGAAAACTGGCTTGTTTACGATGTTGGCAGCTATTACACCATGACAGAAAGAAAATAACGGAGGGTTTAACCATGGAAAAAATGATCGTAACAGAGTACGGCAGACCGATTATGATGCAAAAGGTCAAGGAATTTACACAGAGAACCATGTTCCTTGCAGACGAAAGAGTGATCCCCTATGCAGTGTTCGCACTGCTTGACAGCGGCGAACTGGTGAACATCAGCAATTTTGATGACATGGATACTGCTGAGATTGCTCAGATTATTCTGGATATTTTCACAGAGGACAAGAAAGCAGTGTTCGATGTCAATCTTGAAGTTTTCGGAATCCGAAATTTCCTTGAAATGCTTCGATATGTGTCAGCTGACAGCGATTATGTCTATCGAATTTTGATAAACGAACTGAAACAGCAGCTGAAAAGCAGTGAACTGGATGTCAGATTTTCTTGACGGCTACATACAGCTTGCTCATGCCATTGTTGCTGTGGCAGCAGAAAGCTACAAATATACGCTCTTAGCTGTCAAAAATCATACCAGAAGCGATTCTGTTTTCAGGCGAAAGGAAGAACTGGAAAGCTTTTTTCTGTCGGAGTGGTTCGGGCTGTTGTCCGGACTGGACGGAAGATATTTTATACAGAAAATGCAGGAGGTCTACTATTTTGATAGGTAAAGAGTTTTTATGGCAGTATATTATGATTGATCGTCAGATCAGGAGCGTGAAGCTTCAGTTGGATAGTATGACAGAGATTGCAAAAGAAAACGCAATGAGCAGTGTCTTTCAGAATGAAATCACTGATTTGAAGAATGAACTGAAAAATCTGATTTTGGAATCTGCTGCTGTCAAAAGGTGTATTCTTGATCGAATTCAGATGATTGAAAATGATGAGTGCAGAGATATTTTAACAAAGCGATATATTGAAATAAAGACAGTATCCCAGATTGCAAGAGAGATGTTTATGTCAAGGCAAGGTGTACATTATCACCTTGCTGCTGGAGAAAAAGCTATTTCATCGTTAATATAAAACAGTGACCGGTTTGCACAATGTAGTACAAACCGGTCATTTTTATGCGTTTTCGTCTTCTGTTAGTTTTGCCAACTCGATATATTCCTTTAATTTCTTTTGCAGCAATTTTTTGTCGATCAATTTCAGATTGTATTCCGCAACCATCGTTGGTGAAAGACTTCTGCTGAGAGCAAATTCAACAACCTCATCATCTTTGCTTGCACAAAGGATAATTCCTACGCTTGGATTCTCATTTTCCTTTTTCACCTCTCTGTCCAATGCTTCAAGATATAGATTGATTTGTCCCACATATTCCGGCTTAAATTCCCCGATTTTCAATTCAAAAGCTACTAAGCAGGATAATCCTCTGTGATAAAACAGCAAATCAATAAAGAAATCATGATTGCCCACCTGAACACGATATTCTTCTCCGACAAAAGTAAAATCCTTTCCAATTTCAAGAATAAAATCTTTCAGATTACGAATGATGGATTTCTGCAAATCATGTTCAGACATCGGATCAGGGACATCAAGAAAGTCAAGAACATAGTTATCAAGAAAAATATTTCCCGTTGCTTTTTTAGCTGTTTCAAGTGCCAGTGACTGTGGATTTTGCGAAAGCATATATCTCTCATAATAACCGCTGTCTATCTGCCGTTCCAATTCTCTCTTCGACAATCGCTCTTTGATACACATATTCATATAAAAAATACGCTCATCCATGGTCTTGCAGGCTGACATTATCTTCAAATGATTGGACCAACTCAATTGTGTCACCAGTGGTGACACTTTTTCTTCGCCCTGATAAAGTTCGTAGAACTGCTTCATTCTATACAATCCACGCCTGTTGAATCCTTTCAGTTCAGGATAATTTTCAGAAAAGAAATCCGCCAGCTTCTGTACAAAAGCATCTCCATAGGAACTATTTTTCGATTGCTTGCTGATATATTCACCAATATCACGATACATCGTAATCAATTCCTCATTTACTTTTCTGTATGCACGCTCTTTCGCTGATTCGATGATATTGACAACTTTCTGAAATTGCTCATTATATGGCTGAATGTCCATGTTCAATCCTCCGTTCGCTTCACATAAACCAGTTCAATGTCATATCCAAGTGCTTCAAGAATTTGCACATATGTTCGATTGACAATGCCCTCTTGCTTTTTAATGACCTTATTTACATATTCTTTTGAGGTATGTATATCTTTAGCGATTTGTGCCTGTGTTGTACCATTTTCGATACATTTCACCTTTACATCGATTTCAAAATTGTTCTTAACCATAACTCACATTACCTTCTATAAGTTACACTAATCGTATAACTTATTATACTGTATTTTTGTGTGAAAGTCAATCGGAAAAATAAAAATCAGAAAATTATTTTTGACGAAACTTGACAGCACTTGCATTTACTTGTCGGATTTCACCACAGCAATTTTGCTAAACTGAAAATAGTAAGCGGGAAAGGAGTGAGCGTATGACCTTATCAATTATCTCGCAGGACGGAACTGCATTCAACTACTCTAATGCCGTTTCGTGCGTCACCTGTGGTGAGTACGATGACGGAAGCGGATACGGCTTCATGGTCTATCTGAAGGGCGATACGGAAAATGGCATCGTTGTCGCAGAATATGACGATGCAGAAACATTCCATGCTGTCAAGAATGATTTTTTCAGATGGCTTCGTGAAAACATCGACGCAGTATTTGCGTTTCCGGCATGAGTACAGACTTTGAAAAAGGCTTGCGAAAAACCATAGATCTGTCGGTCAGGAGCAGAGAATTTACGGTCGATACTTTGAAATCTGCCATGCAGGACTTTCTTTCCGGAAAGTCGCAGAGAAAAGGCAGAGTTTCCATGAAAAAGCTATCGGAGCATTCCGGCAAGCTGGAAAACGTGGAGATCAAAGGCATTGCGGACTTTCTGAGCGTGGCAAAGAAATATGACATTGACTATGCCGTCAAGAAAGAACCGGAAAGCGATACCTATCATGTTTTCTTTCAGGCGGGCAAAATGGAAGATTTCAGGAGGGCTTTTCAGGAGTTTGCAAGCAGAAAACAAGAGAAACTTCTCAATCCCCGTGCTGAAATTACCCGACAACAGATCAAGGATATGGCAAAGCAGGTTTCTCATGAACCAAAGAAGAAAGAGAAAGTCCGTGAGAAGTCTAAGGAAATGACGCATTAAGGTGGTCGGAATGGATTCTCGAAAGATAAAAAAACTCGTTCTCAATAACCTTGCCTATGTCATTTTCGGCTATGCCGGTAACATCATCAGCTTTTCGTTCCGGACAGCTGAGGGTAAGGACGTTTCGGAAAAGATACTCCCTGCCCTGAACAATCTCGGTACAGCGTTTGCCCATATCATTCCGTCTTTTCACCCGGTTGATCTGCTGGTTGGAATCGCAGTTGGTGTTGCGATGAAATTCATCATGAAAATGCGTGCAGCCAACAAAAAGAAGTTCCGGCAAGGCACAGAGTATGGCTCTGCTGTATGGGGTACGGAAAAAGATATTGAGCCATATATGGACTTCAAAGAGAAAGACAACAACGTCATTCTCACACAGACAGAGGGCTTGACCATGGGAAAACCCTCTCACCCGAAGTACGCCAGAAACAAAAATATTCTGGTGATCGGCGGTTCCGGATCCGGTAAAACGAGATTCTTCGTAAAGCCGAATCTCATGCAGATGCACAGTTCCTACATCGTCACAGACCCGAAAGGGACAGTACTGATCGAATGCGGAAAGATGCTGGAACGTGGCAGACCGGTCAGGGACGAGAAAGGCAATGTTTCCTATCAGCCGTATCGGATCAAGGTGTTCAATACTATTGATTTTGGCAAGTCCATGCACTACAACCCCTTTGCCTACATCTCCAAAAATAACAGAGAAAAGGACATTCTGAAATTTGTGGACGTTCTTATCAAGAATACGCAGAGTTCTCAGCAAAACGGCGGTGATGACTTCTGGGTTAAGGCAGAAAAGCTGCTTTATACCGCATATATCGCTATGATCTTTACGATCAATCCGCCGGAAGAACAGAACTTTGAAACGCTGATTGAAATGATCAATTCTTCGGAATGCCGTGAGGATGATGAAACATTTCAGAATGCGATCGACCGACTATTTGCGTTTATTGAATGCTGGATCAACGATGATTTTCCTAACGATGTAGAAATCAGCAATGAATTTCAGGAAATGAAAGCAAATCATCCGAACGAAGAACAAAAACGACTGGGTGCATTCGCCTGCAAGCAATATCACGCTTACAAACTTGCCGCAGGAAAAACTGCAAAGTCGATCCTCATTTCCTGTTCTACACGCTTAGCCCCCTTTGCCATTGATGAAGTCTTAGAAATCACAAGCTATGACGAACTTGGTCTGGACAAGCTGGGCGATGAACTGTCTGCACTCTTTGTTATCATCTCGGATACCGATGCAACATTCAATTTTCTGGTTGCGATCATGTACTCGCAGTTGTTCAATCTTTTATGCACAAAAGCGGACAATTCAGAGGGTGGCAAGCTGAACTACCATGTTCGCTGCTTGCTCGATGAATTTGCGAATATCGGCGAAATACCGCAGTTTGAAAAGCTGATTGCCACAATCCGAAGCCGTGAGATCTCTGCGAGCATCATCTTGCAGGCAAAATCTCAGCTAAAGGCAATTTACAAAGACAATGCGGATACCATTGAGGGCAACTGCGATACCACCCTGTTTCTTGGAGGCAAGGAGAAATCCACTCTCAAGGAAATATCGGAATCGCTTGGAAAAGAAACGATAGACAGTTTTAACACCTCCAACACGAGAGGTCAGTCTGAAAGCTATGGGCTGAATTATCAGAAACTTGGCAAGGAATTAAAGTCGCAGGACGAATTAGCCGTCATGGACGGCGGCAAATGTATCTTACAGCTGAGAGGTGTTCGTCCGTTCTTCTCAGATAAGTTTGATATTACAAAACATAAGCACTATCATCTTTTGCTGGACGATAATCCGAAAGCGAAATTTGACATTGCAGCCTTTGTCAGAAAACGGGAAAAACGTTATCTGACACTGAAAAGCACCACAAAAGTAGAAGTGTATGAAACGGACGGAAACGATGATCTTTCCTGAAAGCAGCGAATACCGAAGAAAAACCACATCATAGACAGAGCTTTTTGATTCCTGTTTTCAGCAACAGATAAATACTTATACAGAATGGAGAAATTACGATGGAAAATGTAAATGTCATGACGGCAGTTTCTGATACTGCGGTCGAAAGCACAAAGCCAAAGCACAAGTGGCTCACCAAAGGAAGCCGCTTCGCAAAGAAAGCAATCCTCACTGCAACGGTAATGTCCTCTATGGCGGCGATGTGTACCACACAGGCTTTTGCTGCTACCGGTGAAGTAGATACTTCTTCTTTCATCAGTACGGCTTGTACCGTACTGAAATCCGTGATCTGCCTGATCGGTGCAGGTGTCGGTGTGTGGGGTGTTGTCAACCTTCTTGAAGGTTACGGAAACGATAACCCCGGTGCGAAATCGCAGGGCATGAAACAGCTCATGGCTGGTCTTGGACTGATTCTCCTTGCAATCGTCCTCGTTCCGGTTCTTGAAGGCATGATGACAGGTGCCGTTTAATCTGACCGAATTTTTTAACGGCTGCGTGGCGGGTGGTGTGTGGGCAGCCGGCATAAGGAAAGGACGGTGAGAGAATGGGCGTCATAAGTGATGCGATCGACAGCTTGCAGGAATGGTGTGAGAATCTGTTCAAGGACGGTATCAAATCGCAGTTTGACAGTATATCCGACCTGATGACGGAAACCTTTCACAAAACTACAGAAGACGGCGGTCTGATTTCCACATTTCTGACAGGACATCCTGCAAGCTTTTCCGGTTCTGCAAGTGGCGGAGCAACCATATGGTCAACGATTGAAACACTTTGCAATAACGTGGTAGTCCCCATCGGCGGTTTCATTCTTGTCATCATATTGCTCAATGATCTGATACAGACCGTAATTCGTGGAAATAACTTCAAGGATTTTGATGATTCCATCTTTATCAAATGGATCATCAAAGCCTTATGCGGTGTCATTTTGGTATCAAACGTATTTTACATCGCATCTGCCCTGTTTTCGTTCGGAACAGATGCTTGTGCCAACGGCATTACAACGCTGTTCGGTACAGGAGATTTCCTGTCAACTGACTTGGCACTCAAAAAATCGACTCTGAACAGTCTGGGACTTGGCGAACTGATAACCGTCTGGTTTATCTCGCTGATTGTTCACTTGGGTGTAATGATTATGATGGTTGCCATTGTAATTGTGCTTGCTTCCCGTATCATTGAGGTCTTTATGTACTTAGGCGTTGCACCGATTCCCATGGCAGCCATGCTGGATAGCGGTGAATGGTCGGGAATCGGAAAGAACTGGATCAAACAGCTTCTGGCATTATCTTTTCAGGGATTCTTTATCATCATTGCACTTGGTATCTTCAAGACGCTGTTCTCCAATGCCATTGCATCGCTGAACAGCAGTACAGACGGCATTATTCTGCAAATGGCAATGCTTCTGGGATACACGGTTGCACTGATCTTTACGGTACTCCGTACAGGTGCTGTTTCAAAATCTATTTTCAATGCACATTGATCTTCAGGAGGTTATGAATGGCACATTATGTACAAATACCAAAAGACTTGAATGACATCAAACAGAAGTTCATGTTCGGACTGACCAAAAGACAGGTGGTTTCGTTTGGAATCGGTGGTGTGCTGGGAATTCCGCTTTTCTTCCTGACACGCAGTACCCTTGGCGTTTCAGGAGCGATCTTTGCTATGGGTGCGGTAGCCGCACCTGCCCTCATCTGCGGATTGTATAAGAAAAACAGGATCTTTTTCGAGCAGACCATCAAGAATATGTTCCGCTATTTCAAAAGACCGAGAAAGCGAACTTATAAAACGGTCAATCTATACGAATGTATCGAAAGACAGATAGAATATACCAAGCTGAAAAAGCTTTTGGACAAGATAGAAAGGAGCAAGTAGGCTTGAAAAACAAGAAGAAAACAGATCTCCGATCAGAAGCGAAAGCTGCCGCAAAGAAACCAATAGAACAGATCGATAAAAATGATAAGGCAGTGATTCTCGCACGAATGCATGAGATCAAGAAATATAAGGACGATATTTCGTCTACTCAGAATACGATCGGCTATACGCAGATGTTCAAAGACGGCGTATGCCAGATCGATGACCATAGATTTTCAAAGACCATTCAGTTCTTTGATACCAATTATCAGCTTGCGGAATTTGAGGAACAAAACGGCATTTTCTCAAAGTACTGCGATCTGATCAATTACTTTGACAATACCGTCACATTTCAGCTCACCTTTGAAAATCAGAACAGAAGTCAGGACGGACTGGTCAAGCAAATTCAGATTCCTGCACAGAAGGACGATTTTAACGAGATTCGTGCAGAATACTCCGAAATGCTGACATCAAAACTGTTGTCGGGCAAAAATGGACAGTCATGCAGAAAGTTTTTGACTTTCACCATTGAGGCTAATTCTTATAAACAGGCAAAGCCAAAACTTCTGAATATCCAGACAGAGATTATCAAGATGTTCAAGGGCTTCAATGTGGAAGCAAAGGCACTCAGCGGAAAAGAAAGACTGGAAACACTCTATTACAGCCTGAACCCATTTCAGAGTGCCCCTTTTGTCTTTGACTGGAACGAAATGCTGAAAGCAGGCTGGAATACGAAAGACTTCATTGCTCCGTCCGGCATGAAATTCAATAAGGCAAACTTTGAGATTGGTGCTTCTTTCGGTGCGATCAATGGAATGAACATTCTTGCAGGAGAACTGCCGGATACGATTCTTTCCGATTTTCTCGAATTACAGCACCTTTTCTGTGTCAATCTGCACGTTACACCGCTGGATCAGATCACGGCACTCAAATTTGTCAAGACAAAGCTGACTGCTGTGGAGTCTATGAAAATTGACGAACAGAAAAAAGCTTCCAAAGCAGGCTACGATCCGGATATTCTTCCTCCGGCAATCAAAATGTACATTACGGATCTGGAAAAACTGCTGGATTACCTCAACAGCAAGAATGAACGCTTGTTTCATATCTCCATTACGATACGCAACTACGCCAGAAATAAGAAAGACTTAGGCTTGCAGCTGGAATTGTTAAAGCGTATCTGTCAGAAAAATAACTGTACTCTGATACCCTGTGACTACTTGCAGGAGGATTACTTATCCTCCAGTTTACCGCTTGGTGTAAACAAGATTCAAGTTTCAAGAGAAATGCACACATCGGGAATTGCAATATTTGTTCCGTTCACCACACAGGAACTCTTTCAGATTGGCGGTACATACTACGGTCTGAACACCGTTTCCGGCAACATGATTATGGCAAACAGAAGCAGACTCAAAAATCCAAATGGGCTGATTTTAGGCACACCGGGTTCCGGTAAATCTTTTAGCGTAAAAAGAGAGATCTTAGACAGCTTTCTGAAAACAACTGATGACATTATCATCTGCGACCCTGAAGGCGAATATTTCCCGTTGGTGCAGCATCTGCATGGACAATTGATCCGAATTGCAAGCAGCTCAGAACAGTATATCAACCCGATGGATATTAACTTTGAAAACAACATGGATGAGAACCCGATCTCCACAAAGTCGGATTTTATCATTTCCCTTTGTGAGATCATTGTCGGCGGCAAGTATGGACTGACTGCGGAGGAACGTTCTGTCATTGACCGATGCGTTCGTGCCATCTACATGGATTTTTTCAGAAATCAACCGTCCAGAGAAAAAATGCCGATTCTGTCCGACCTGCACAATGCTCTTGTCAAAGAGGGAGAAATCGCACTTCGTGTAGCAAACTCTCTTGAAATGTATGTCAACGGTTCGCAGAATCTGTTCAATCACAGAACGAATATTGACTTGAAAAATCGTATCATCTGCTTTGACATTAAGGAACTGGGCAATCAACTGAAAAAAGTAGGAATGCTGATCGTTCAGGATAATGTATGGAACAGAGTGACACGCAACCGTGCGGAACGAAAGGTCACCCGCTACTATATCGATGAATTTCATCTTCTGTTAAAGGAAGAACAGACGGCGAAATATTCCGCTGAGATCTGGAAGCGATTCCGTAAATGGGGCGGCGTTCCGACGGGTATTACACAGAATGTCAAGGACTTGCTGTCCAGTGCAGAGGTGGAAAACATCTTTGACAACTCGGATTTTGTATATATGCTGAATCAGGCTGCCGGCGACCGTGATATTCTCGCTGAAAAGCTTCACATCAGTCCGCAGCAAATGGAGTTCGTCACCAACAGCGGACCCGGTGAAGGTTTGATCCGCTACGATAGGATCATCTTGCCGTTTACGGATAATTTCCCGACCGATACCGTGATGTACAGCCTGCTTACCACAAAACCGTTGGAACAGCAGCTGAAATAGTCAGGAGCGAAACGCTATGGCGAATCTAAAAAGGACACATCATCAGCTGGCAAAGGCGGAAAAGAAACTCAGAAAGTACAGCAGATCACAAAAACAGTTTCAGATTCAGTTTGTCCGCAAGCAGCGTAAAAACGGAAAATTCAAAACAACTGCCCGTATCCGACGTGGAGAAAAAAGCAGCCGATATACCGGACATGGTCTGATTCACAGAGCAGTGAATCTCAAAACGAGGTTTACAGGCGATAAACCGTCCATCACGAAATCTCTTGACAGCTTAAGGCCGAAAACATTCCGTGGAAAAGTCCTGAAACGCTCGGCACAGTTGGTCAATCGAACTGTTCATACGGCACTGCATACTGCTGAAGGTTCGGCACTTGGTGCGGAAACAACTGCTTTGAAAACCGGCAATGCGGTTCAGCGTGATGTTCGATACAAGCTGAAACAAAAGTATCGGCAGGAAGCGGTTGACGATATGCATCGCGGCACAATTGCGACACTGGTTATCGCCAAAGATGCTGTGACAGGAACTCGCAGGCATTTCAAGCAGAAAAAGCAGTTCAGACTGGAAAAGACACGTTACCGCCTGCAAAAAGCGGAATATAAGCTTTTTAAGGGCGAACAGTATCAGCCGAAGCTTGCGAAGTCACGCAAGGAACTGAAAGAGAAAAAGCAGATATTTCGAGAATGTAAGAAATCATTCAAACGTTTCAAGAAAAAACAATTATCTGATCCGTTCAGCAAAAATATTGCCGTACTGCGATTCCAAAGGCGAAAAAAGCAGTTCCAGATCGAATCCAAAACGATCAGAACTGCATCTCAGAAACTGAAAAAGGAAAGGCAGTTTCAGGCAAAGGCACTCAAAAAGCAGCGGCGAATTGCTGATTTAAGCCGTCCTGCACCGCTGGTCTTAAAGCCTGCCAATTACACGGGCAAACGGCTTGCGGCAAGCGGCTGGCAGAAAGCAGTTCATGCCGATGAGAACAATGATTTTCTCTCTGCGGTGGAATCTGTAAAACGCCACGGTGTAGATCAAGCGGTAGAAAAAATGAAGCCGTATCACCGGAAAGAACGAAATCAGAAAAAGAAAGAGAAACTGGAACAGAAGAAATCAGATCAGCATCGGAGACTGCAAAAGCGTGAGGACAAGCTGAAAAGCAAGGGCGAACAGGTGAAACGCAGAAAAAAGCCGAAAAAGCAGACCAAGAATTCCTTTGGGGACAGACTGAAAAATGCACTACGGCAGGCTTTTCAATTTATCAAGAACATCTACAACAAGGAAGCCAGAGCTATTCTGCTCGCCTGCCTTGTCCCGATTCTCATTATCGCTCTGGTGCTGGCATTCATTCTCATGATCTTTTCCGGCATTTTAAGCGGTTCGGGTTTTGTCCTTGGCACATATGCGGCTCAGGACTACGACTTGTCGGAAGCGGAAAAATATTACACAAAACTTGCCTATGACATGAATGAGAAGATTCTGAAAGTCAGCAGTGATACAGACTGGAAAAACGGTCTTGCTGCTTTCGGAGCAAACAAGCGTAACCTCAAGGACGATCCCGACAATTGGTATTGGGGACGTTCTTCTGTTTATAACTGGGATCCGGTCTATGATTTCGATGTGTACAAGCTGTGGTCTTTCCTTTGTGCCTATTACTATGACTTTGATACAGACAGCAACGGCGACATCAGGTATTGGAGTTATGGTGATGATACAGAGAATTTGCTGAACGAGATCTTCCATGCAGAATATGAGTTTGTCTATTGGTACGACAACCGTTCCCGTTGGGAGGAACTTTCCGATTACAACTACTGGGGCGGCGGAAGTGCGGAAACCGGTACGTATTACAGAGCCGAAAAAGATGCCTTTGTCTACAGCGGCAGACCATATAAATATCGTTTCAAACCCATTGCCTATACGTCTGAACTGAGCAAGTACTTTGACAGTGAGGGCTATGTCTGCATCAATGCGGACTACCGGGTGCTGAATCCGAACGATGACTATGCTCTGACCGGCTTCATGATCATGGATCACCGCTATTATTCCGGCACAAAAGAACCGTTTTACTTCATCGACAACGATGCACAGAAATTTTTCTTCATGAAGGGCGACATCCGGTATGACCGTTCTTTCTGGGGCTGGAATGGGAATGATGCCTGGTTTCTGGTTTCGCCCACCGATACGCATATCTGGAATGACACCATCAATGATGCCTGTATGTACGGCTATTACGAAAGGTACTACTGGAAAACGGAATGTAATCTCTACTACAACGTCAAGCAAAAGAAAACCTTTGATCAGGTAATCGAAGATAAGCTGAAAAGTCAATCCCACAAGGAAGAACGGCTGGAATACTACAAGCTGCTTGCAGGTCAGGAAAGCGGTTCGGAAACACTTTACGGCAATCATCAGACCCTCCGCAATATGCTGCCCGGCGATACCATTCGGAATTATTCCATCAAACAGGCGTTTGGCTATGATATGTGGGAATGGAACCGGACAAATAATGGTCTGTATCAGGGCATCAAGTATTACTGCAATACAGGTACAAGGCTCTATGCACCATTTGACTGCAAGATCAAGGACGTGGACACGGCGAATCACAAGATCACGCTGCGAAAAGATGATGTGCAGTATTGGTATGACGGATCCGGCGGAACAAAGCGAGATACGGAAGTGACGATCGCCAATGCGGTGCTTCTGAATGGTTATGCAGAGGGTGACACGATCCGGGAGGGCGAAAACTTTGCAAAGACCACCTCCGCAAATGTCAATTTCCATATTGAAATCGACACAGATGGATATGGCTGGGACTACATCGACCCAAGACTGGTACTTTACTAAGGAGACAAACGTAAAAATGACAAGAAAAGAAACTGCTTTGGAAGCTCTCAACAAGAAGATTCCAAAGCTGGAAGAAAAGATTGATCAGGACAAAAAACTTCTGGAGGAACTGAAAACAAAGCGAGAAGTGCTGGAAGTGGAAGCACTCCGAAAGTTTTTGCATGATAACGGTATGACCACAGAGGAGATCATCGCCGGACTGACGGCGGCTTCTCCTGTGGTACACGAACAAAAGATAGGAATGGAGGACAGAAAAAATGTGGAACTCTAAAAAATCGATCGCAGCAGTATTTTCTGCAATGGCTCTGACTCTGGCAAGTGTAGGAAATGCCATTCCTGTATTTGCAGAAGAAACAACGGCAATTACAGAAATGGCAGACAATTCTTCTGCTGCAAACATGGAACTCGGTGAAGAAGATATGCAGAGGTTGGTTGATGAAATTCAGCATAACAAGGCAGCAATGGAAAACAGCGATGATGAAACTGATAACGCAGGACATGACTATTATGCAGATGAGAATTATGACACAGACGGCAACGCTACGCTCATTAAGCATGAGAAGATCATCTATGACAGCGAAGAAATGCAGTTTATTGCCGTCACCACCAAAGACGGCAATGTGTTCTACATCCTGATCAATTATTCTGCGGAGGGTGATGAGGACAATGTATTCTTTCTGAACAAGGTAGACGATTTCGACTTGTATTCTCTGCTCTACGCAGGCAACGAGGGAGAAGAAGAAAAAGACCCTGCGGAACAGGCAAAGAAATATGCCGATGCAGCCACCAACGGCGGTGTGACGGCTGATGTTTCTGACCGTGCGGAAGAAACCACTGGTGAAACAGAAAGTGCAGAAGAAAAATCCACCACCAAACAGCCGTCATCTATGAACAGCAATGCACTCATTCTTGTTGGAGTCGGTGTACTGGCTGTGATCGGCGGTGCTGTTCTTTTGCTGAAAAAGGGCAAATTCGGCAAGAAGAAAAATACCGGTGCTGAGGATTTCGAGGAAGATTATGACGATGATTACGGCAGTGTGACAGATGAGGACGATGAAGCATGAGGGTACTGAGCCTTTTTGACGGCATCTCCTGCGGAATGGTGGCACTCAAACGCATAGGGATTTCTGTAGAAGCCTATGATGCTTTTGAAATTGACAAATATGCCATAACCGTTTCAAGCAGAAATCACCCTGAAATCGTTCATCACGGAAATGTGTTTGACGGTGATTTCAGAAAATTCAAGGGATATGACCTGCTGCTTGGCGGTTCTCCTTGTACATACTGGTCTATCGCAAAACAAGGCAGAGAAACTTCCTGTGACGGCGAAGGGTTCAAACTTTTCAACGAATATGTTCGAGCATTGCAGGAATCAGAGTGCCGGTATTTTCTCTATGAGAATAACCACTCCATTCATCAGAACATCAAGGACGAAATTTCAAAACATCTCGGTGTTGAACCGATCGTGATCAATTCTGCACTTGTTTCCGGACAGCATCGAAAACGATGTTACTGGACAAACATCCCCCACATTACACAACCAACAGACAAAGGCATTTTGTTGCAGGACGTACTGGAAAGCGGTGTGTCCTGGCAGGAAAAAAGCTACTGTGTTACAGCCAGCTATCAGGGAGCGGCATTTCACAACACCATGGAACGAAAACAGCGTACCATGGTGGCTGTTCCCGTGGCAACGGTAAACGGCAAATCTCATACCATTCCTGCCACTTACTACAAGGCTGGGACTAACCTTTTTCCGGTTTACAAAGCGGAGAAAAGCCGTCAGAAGATCGCCGTTCCCATTCGCATTGGTCAGATTGGCAACGGCGGACAAGGACAGCGAATTTATTCTGTTTGCGGCAAGTCGGTCACAATGACGGCAAACGGCGGCGGAATGGGTGCAAAAACCGGGCTTTACAAGATAGACCTGCCGGACGGTGATTATGTAATTCGTAAATTGACACCTGTGGAAGCAGAACGTTTACAGACGTTACCCGACAACTACACCGCAGGAATCAGCAATACACAGCGGTACAAGTGTATCGGCAATGGCTGGACAGTAGACGTGATTGCACATATTTTAGGAGGCTTGAAAAATGTCTAAGGCGTTTGTATCTTCTCTGGATACCAAAAATTTTGCCATTATTGACGGCTACGCAAAGGCGGTCAGTGTCCTTTCCCGTTCCCACACACCGCTTTGCAGTATCAGCGGAGGCAGTGACAGCGATATTGTCCTTGACGTGATACAGAATGTGGACGAGAAAAAGAAAGTTCGTTACTTCTGGATTGATACCGGACTGGAATACTGTGCCACCAAGGAACACCTAAACGATCTGGAAAGGAAGTATGGCATTATAATCGAACGGATCAAAGCCTGCAAACCGATACCGGCTTGCTGTAAGGAATATGGTCAGCCGTTTCTCTCCAAATACGTCAGCGAACAGATCATGCGGTTACAGCAGCATGGATTTCAATGGGAGGACAAACCCTTGCCGGAATTGCTGGAGAAATACCCGAACTGCAAGATTGCCCTGCAATGGTGGTGCAATGCCTATTACTCCCCGGAAAACGGTGTTGTAAAAATGAGCCGCTTTTCTATCGGCAGAAACAGGTGGCTGAAAGAGTTTATGATGGCAAATCCGCCGGATTTCAAAATCTCTAACAAATGCTGTGAGTATGCCAAGAAAAAGCCTGCAAAGCTTCTGATTCAAAAATACGATGCAGACCTGGAAATTATCGGTGTGCGAAAGGCAGAGGGCGGAATTCGTTCTGCCAGCTACAAGACGTGTTTTTCCGAAAGCAAATCCAAAGGCTGCAACTCCTATCGCCCGGTATTCTGGTACACAGACAGCGACAAGAGAGCATATGAGGAGTTCTATGAGATACGTCACTCCCGATGTTATACCGAATATGGACTGAAACGCACGGGCTGTGTCGGCTGTCCATACAATCCCAGAGTGACAGAAGAACTGGAGATCATCCGAAAACATGAACCAACACTGTACACCGCAGCACAGAATATATTCGGAGATTCTTATGCGTATACTCGCAAATACCGAGCGTTTCAGAAAATGATGAAACAGAAAGCAAAGGAGAATATGAATGCTTAAATTTCTATTAGGTCTTATTATCGGCAGCAGCATCGGCGTTTTCACAATGGCAGTGATTCAAATCAACCGAGGTGAACGAAATGCCGATTAGTACGATATTAACCGGCAAACTGATCTCTATCGGCACAAGTTTCTTTGTGGTATTGGGAAGCGGTCATTATGATCTGAATCAGAATGTGCAGGGACAGGACATTGCCGTTCCTGCAACAACGCAGATTACATCTGCAATGCCGGTCAATTCCGTCCCAAGATCAACGCCCACAAGTACCAGGATGGCTGTTTCCACAACGCCGCCTGTCACAGAAAGTGAACCGGCAGATGCTTTTACACTGACGGCAGCGACCATTTCCGTATCCTGTATCAAACTGGAATGGAGCGGTGATGCAGATACGGAATATACCGTAACCGCAATACAGAATGTGAATGATGACTATGTGGACAACATCTATTTTGAGTTCAAATCCAATACCCTTTGTTATGTGACAGGACTTCGTGAAAATTCGGAATATACATTTGAGCTTTATGATGAGAATGGAGAAATTCTTGCATCTGCGGTGCAGAAAACCGAAGCGGTAGAAGTGATTGAGGAATTTGACTACATAGATGGCTGGACAAATTGTTTTGCCTATGAAAGAGCAAGCGGTCTGACAAGAGATCCGTCCTATTCGGCAATTCAGGGTGCTGTCCCTGATCCTGTTACCAACACAGGCATCATGCGTGATGAATACGGCGATTACTGCTGTGCCATGGGAACTTTCTTCGGCTACTGCGGTGACCGATTCCTCATCACGCTGGAAAACGGGACACAGTTTACCGTAAAGATCTGTGACAGCAAGGGCGACCGTTGGTATCACCCGTTCGGCGGTGACGGCAAGTGTATCGTGGAGTTTATCCATGCCGACAGATATTTGCCGGACTGCGTTTCTTTCACAGGAAACTACGGCTCATACAACTGGTATGGTTTGAGTTTTGACAATATTCAGAGTATCAAAAAGATCAATTACGGTACTCCAATCAAATATTGAAAGGGTGGATTTAAATGAACAGGATTTGCAAAATAATCGGTGCAGTTGCAGTGGTAGGAGCCGCCGTAATTGCAGGAACAATTTTTTACCGCAAAGGTTATGGAAAGGGATACAACAAAGCACTTCGTGACAGCGATGATATGGGAGATGATTTCGTATGAGTATTCTGGTAATCGGTGAAAAGCCTTCGGTCAGCCGAGAACTCGCAAAGGTTCTCGATGCAAACACCAAGAAAAACGGCTGCTTAGAGGGAAACGGCTATGTTGTCAGCTGGTGTTTTGGACATCTGGTCGGATTGCAGTTTCCAGACGAGTATTCTGAAAATTGGGCTGCAAAATGGAGTTTTGCACAGCTTCCCATGATTCCGGAAGAATGGAAATTTAAGATTTTTGAAAATTCTAAGGATCAGTTCAAAGTATTGAAGCAGCTTATGAATGACAGAAACATCATGGAAATTATCTGTGCAACCGATGCTGACCGTGAGGGCGAATGTATTTTTCGATATGTATACAATCTTGTAAAGTGTCAAAAGCCGGTGAAAAGACTTTGGATTTCCTCACTGGAAGAATCGGCAATCAGGGACGGTTTCCATAAGCTGAAAAACAGTTCTGCATATGACAATCTCTATCAGGCAGGCTTCTGCCGTGCAAAGGCAGACTGGTTGGTCGGCATGAATGGTTCAAGGCTGTTTTCGGTGCGATACAACGCCCACCTGAATACAGGCAGAGTGCAGACACCGACTCTCGCTATGATCGTGAAGCGTGATGCGGATATTGCAACCTTCGTCAAGCAGAAGTATTTTACGGTTGTTCTGGATATGGGATTCCCGGCAGAAAGTGCAAGAATCGATGAGGAGCATACAGCGGATATGCTGGCATCTTCCTGCAATGGCAAAACGGTAACGGTAACAGATGTGAAAAAGGAGGTCAAGAGCATATCTGCTCCGAAACTTTTTGATCTGACTTCCTTACAGCGTGAAGCAAACAAAAAGTTCGGTTACACGGCACAGCAGACACTCGACTATATGCAGTCCCTCTATGAGAAGAAACTGGTCACCTATCCCCGTACCGATTCTCAGTACTTATCCGATGATATGGAACAGACCGCCTATGCTCTCATTCCGGCAATCAGCGAACGTTTTGGGTTTGGAAGTGTTGCAGAACCGAATCTCAGGGCAGTCATCAATAACCGCAAGGTCACAGGACATCATGCGATTATTCCAACGGAAAGCGGCGTGAAATGTGACATTTCGGCACTTGCAGCGGGTGAACAGAATATCCTGAAACTCGTTGCACTCCGTCTGCTTTGTGCTTCAGCTTCTGCATATCGGTATGATGCTGTAAAAGTAACACTTCGCTGTGAAAATACGGATTTTACTGCATCAGGCAAAACCATCTTGGAATCCGGCTGGAAAGCGTTAGACGGCAAGATCGGAGAAGCGGAAAAATCGGACAAAAAGAGTCTGCCTGATTTGGAAAGGGGCATGACTTTTACGGCAAAGGCAGTAAAATCAGAGCACTTTACATCTCCGCCAAAATCATTTACCGAAGATACGCTTCTCTCTGCCATGGAACACGCAGGGGCAGAAGAATTTGATGAAAATGCGGAGAAAAAAGGACTTGGCACACCTGCAACAAGAGCCAATACCATTGAAAATCTTGTCAAGCACGGATATATTCAGCGTGACGGCAAGAAGATCATTTCTACTGACAAGGGCAGAAACCTGATTCATATTATGCCCGATGAAGTTAAATCTGCACGTCTGACTGCCGACTGGGAAAACAAGCTGCTTGAAGTAGAACATGGCAGTCTTTCTGCGGACAGCTTCATGAATGAAATCAATCGCTTTGTGACGGAGCTTGTAAGTAAATACGGTTCTGTTGATGATTCCGTGTCTTTTGGTGAAAATCAGCCGAGCATCGGAAATTGTCCAAAGTGCGGCAAGCCGGTTATCAAAGGCAAGTATGGCTGGTACTGTTCCGCACGATGCGGAATGAATCTTACCAAAGTGTATGGCGTAGAACTTTCTGAGGGACAGTTGAAGTCTCTGCTTTCCGGGAAAGAAACGTCATATATCAAAAACGGCAGAAAAACCATTGTAATTCCAAAGGTGGCAGAAAATGCGTTTCAGGGCAAGACATATTACAACTGGTCGACAAGAAAAGAATGATTTGCATTTTCCAGACAGCGTCTGGAAAATCTGACCTGTCAGAAAGGAACGAATTTTGGATATAGAAACATTAAGAAAAGCGGCAGATGTTCTCGGCGTTCTCACCGATCACCTCCGCACAATGCCGGAAGAAATACAGGAAGATATTTGCCAGGCAATGAAACAGTATGAAGCCTGTGATGAACTTTCGACACATAAGCAGTATGAAGAAATCGAAAAGCTGTGGCGAAAAGGAACACTCATTCTCGGTATGCACGAAATTGCGGAAAATACAGGCATGGAAATCAGCAGTCTGATGCAGCTTTCTGAAAATGAAAAACTGAATCTCATGTATGAATATGCGATCGGTACGGATAAGAACGAACTTGCCAGAATGGTCAATGAGCGATGAAGCCGTATACAGAGGAAATGCTGCTCTTTTTGTCTGAACCGGACAGTAAGTACTATGCACGGCTGTTGCTTCCTGAAATTGCTGTGGTTTTGGGCGTAACGGTCGCACAATTGGAAAACAAGCCGATTGACATTCAGATCATGCTTGCACAAACCTATATCAACTGTTGGCACAGCGATAATTGCAGCATAAAGAAAGCACTGGAACAGGATTTGTATGTAGATGACAAATCTTCAAGAGAAGCTGAAATTGAGAATCAGGAAAATATAAAGCAGAAAAATCATGAAATGGAGCGAACGAGATGAATCATGTAAATATATTTCTTTGAGGGGTGACATAAATGCCGATACAAGAGAACGAAGTTACAAAACGGCCGGAGCTTGAAGCAGATGCACACAAGAGTGAAACGCTGCTGCCGATTTTTCATATGGCTTACGGCAGCCATATGGACACGCTGGATCATCTTCAGGAACAGAAAGCTGAAACACAGGATCAGATCAGCAAGAGCGAAAACAGAATTGCGGTGCTCGAAGAAAAAGCTGCAAGACTTGAAGCGACAAATGCGATGCTGCAGGACTTAATGGACAGCGGTAAACTTCCCGGTGCTGTATCTGCGATCATCAGAGCAAATGAAACAAAAATCAATGCAATCCATGAAAACCGTATTCCGAAGATTGAAAACAGCATCAAAAAGGCAGAAAACAAAATTTCCAAACTGGATGACCGTATCGCTGTTTTCAGGCTGAAAGCCGAAAAACTCAGAAGTTTCAGCAACGTCATTCAGTCGTTCATGATACCAAATCCGCAGAAACGCAGAGAACTGTTCAAGGAATCCATGGAAAATTTGCGGAACAGCAGCAAAGGTCTGCTGTGTATCAGCATGAATGCAGAAAAGAGCAAGCTTTCCAAACTGTTTGAACAGTATGAAAAAAGTGATTCCATGGCAGAAAAATTCAAGCTTGGTCAAAAAATCGAAGCAGTAAAATCAAGTATCTCTGCTGTAGAAGCGAAAATCCATAAGCTTGAAAATGCTCCTGAAATGGAAAATGCAAACGATCATATTGTTGACAAAGCCATTGCACAAACAGAAGCCGAAATCGAAAATACGGACTTTTTGTCAAATGGCGATTTGTCTGATTTTGACAAACCGATTGAAACGATAACGCTTGATTCTGCTGAATATCTTCGTAATGCGGAAATGTCCATGGAAGATGACTTCAATATGATCGATGGCATCATCAACAACGGCAAAAAAGAGGAACGTCCCGATGTGCCGTTTTTCTGGAAGAAATCGATTTTAGCACTTGTGATGATGCCACACTGCAAGCCTTCCGAGAATCTGCAAAGGCTAATATGGAATGTGCAAAGGAGATCTCACAGGCACTCTCTCAGAATTATGATTACGAGCGATATACCCTGAATTCCGAACAGGCACTAAGTGATGTGCGTGAGAAATTTTCTGATGACCGTATCGACTTTGTTCTTGCCTGTGCACTGAACGGTACCAGTGACGGCAGAATCGCAAAAGAAGTCAAGGACTTTGCAAGAGATACGCTTCAGAATGTACCGGAACTCTACACGAAACGTAGTATGTCCCTCAGTTCCCATGCAGGACTGGTAAATCTGTTTGCGAAAACTGTCATGAAATCACAGCCGGAAAAGCAAATGGAAAAACCTGTACCGGAAAAGAAAGAACCGCAGAGACCCCGTTCGGGAATCCGAAAAATCAATCCCAACTATTACAGGCAGATTCCACCGGAGGACAGAGTGATCACTAACGAACCGGCAAAGGTGGGTGCGATCATAATGACAGAGTTGGAAAAGCAGAAGATTCCTTTTTCAGCGGTGGAAACCGATAAGGGTGTTACCATTACCGTTTCCAAGAAAAATGAGGGTGCTTTCCACGCTGCTGAGGAAAAAGCAAAGGATACACACGTTCGTCTTGTAAATCCCGAAGTGTTCCGACAGATTCCAAGAGAGGACAGAGCAATTCAGCCAATGTCGGAAAAAGATGCACAGGAAACCATGCAAAAGCTTGAAAAGGACGGCATTCCCTACTCTGCAAGATTGGACGGCGACAAATCTGCCGTAACCGTAAGAAAATCAGAAGCACCGGCTTATTTCAGCCGAAAGAAGATGAAAAAGCTTGCTCAGGAAGTGAAGGCAGAAAGTCCGAAGCAAGGGGGATCTAAAAGCAAAGGGCAGGAACTCTGATGCGAGTCTCACCGGAACAGATCGAACGTGCCAATCTTGTCAATCTCCCTGATTTCCTGAGAAGTCAGGGATTTTCCTTAAAACAGGTCGGCAAAGAGTATATTTTGCAAGAACATGACAGTCTGCATATCAAAAATAACGAAGCCGGTGAAGTTGGAAAGTGGTTTCGCTTCTCGGAAAACAGGGGCGGCAGCAACATTCAGTTTGTGCAGGAATTTATGGGACTGGACTTTGTTTCTGCGGTGGAGTTACTCAGCAATGAAAAAGCAATTCCGTTTCACTCCCACAGTATTTCAAAAGCAGAACCGCCTAAAAATCGTGAGATCACACTGCACGAGAGCACAGATCTATCCAGAACCATGCACTATCTGCACCATGTTCGTGGATTATCTATCGCATCTCTTGAGAAATTAACTGATGAGGGAAGATTATCACAGGAAGAAAAAACAGGCAATGCAGTATTCAAAATCTTCGACGAGAATGGCTTACTGGTCTGTGCGGAAAAGGTCGGTACGTCAGTAAGTGTACGGTTCAAATCCTTTGACAAAGGGGCAGCAAACGGTTACGGTTTTGAAATGGTCATCGGTGAACCCAAAAGCACCTATTTTTTTGAGAGTGCCATCGATGCAATCTCATTTGCCGATCTGCATTCTGAACAAAGTGATTACAGGTTGGTTTCCATGGCAGGTGTAAAGCCCTCTGTTGTCACGGAAACGATGAAACGATATGCAATATCACCTGAAAATATCTATCTCTGCACCGATAACGATAAGGCAGGAAACGAGTTTGCTGAAAAACTGATTGCTCGGTATCCTGCCATGAAAAGAGTAACACCAAATGGAGCAAAAGATTGGAATGACATATTACAAGGGAGAATAAACAAAATGAAGCGATACGGTAATCCTTATTGGCAGGAAGCAACGGATAACAGAGATAAAACCGTTGCTGTCATGCGTGAAGATACATTTCAGCAGATACAGCAGGCACTTGATAAATCGGGGCTGAATTACTGTGCATACAGCGATGGCAGCAACACGATGATTGCGGTAAACAGTTCTGAAATTGGCCATTTCAAGAATGTTACAGGTCTTGATGAATCCCTTTGCAGATTACAGAAGTCGGGCAAAGAACATATTCCGCAGGATAAAAATATTATTGGCAATACAGACTACAAATATATTCCCCAGAAATCCTATATTAACGAGGACAGAGAAACCATTCTCAAAATGGCGGAACTGGCAAACAAAGCAAACATTTCATTTTCAGCAAGAATCTATCCCAGCGGCAAAGGGGTAATGACTGTATCTCAGGCTGATATTTCTCAGATAAGCACTATTCAGGATGCCGTAAAGGCTATGAGAAAACCAATGATTCAGAATAGCCGACAGGCTTCACAAGAAATCATCGGTAACAGACCATACAGAGAAATCCGAAACCGACAGTTTATGATTTCTCCCTTGACACCTGACAAGTATCATAAGATTGAACCGAAGCTTTACGAGCGTGGTGCAGAATTTTCAGGACTGATTCGTGACGGCAAAGTTATGTTTACCACAGAAAAAGAAAATGCACCGCATTTTCAGGCAATTCTTCGTCAGACGATCTGTGAAAATCAAATTCTTGAAAACTTGCAGAATATGGGGCTTGATAATCAGCAGATACAGGCTCTTTCTTCCTCTATTGGAATTGCAGCACGAAATAACATGGCAAACGTCATTGAAAACTATGTTTCTAAGGATTATGACATTACACAGCTTGGTACAATGAACGATCTGCTGATTGGCTATCTCGACCAGAGCGATACCAGCCGATTTCTTGATAATAGCAGGCAACTCGATTTGCTTTTATCTGCCAAACAGGAGTTCGACTTGCAAATTGCACAGCGTGAGGAACTGATATCAGCTGAAGAAATTATTCTTCCGGAATCGCCTGTAATTGCAACAACAGAAGATTATCTCGCTGACAAAGCACAGTCTACAGAACTGTCTGATTTGGATATTGCAAAACAACACATTGCCGACTATTATGACCGAGAATTCGGTGAGTTAGCTGAGTTTTCTGATCTTTCAAATATCTCGCTCGCTTATACAACAGACGAAGAACATAATCTCCCCATACAGGTGTATGCAGATCTGGAACAATACAGGCTTATATTTGAGTATGATGGCAATGTCGTTCGTGATGAGCAGTATAACTCCCTTTCAGAGATGAATGAAAATGCTCTGTCGGTACTTGATTTTAATGATTTGGTATCGCTTTCTGATGATGAGATCGCATCGGTTATTCCAACAAAGACTTCTGATTTGCCGTTCAAAGTTGGCGATGATATTGAATTTCAGGGAAAAGAGTGGCATATCGACAGCATCAATGAGGACAGAGGAAGAATCATGCTCTCACGAGATACCGGCAATGTCATCATGCCACAAGAGGGACTGGAAACTTTCTTGTCTGAGGTTGTTGAATCTGCCAATCGTCATGCAGGTATTGAGAATTTGGAACAAAGTGATACCGAAAAAGTGCATAAAAGTATTGTAGATACAGATACACTTGATACGGCTGACAAGTCTATTGCAAATGAAAAAGAGTCTGAACAGAAATCCGGTTTACTTACTTTCGACGTATATATCTATGATAGAGAAAGCGGTACAAATTCACCGATGCGTTGTCAGGCAAAAAATACAGCAGAAGCGAAAAAGATAGCTGATGAATATATCAATCGTTGGAATCTGGTCGATGCGGAGATTACTGATGTTCAGCTTGTAGCACCGGAAAAAGAACTTGTGAAAGATGAATCAATCACCGAAAAATCTGCTGAAACTGAAATTTCCGATGATGCACCGCTGTTCTCTGAGAATGCCATTGCCGATGCAGGACTTGGATTTGTAGCGGATGACAAGGAATTCAAACCTTTTGGAAATGAAAAACAGGAATATGAGCAGCTGACTCTGTTCGGAGAATCTGAACCTGTAAACTCGTCTGTATCTGCAAAAACCATTACACCTGTACAGTATGGCGAACCTGTTGCAGATGTAAACCGTTTTGAAGAACTACACAAGGAAATCATGCGTGGAAGCGGATTTGAGGGCGGTAAATTTCGCATTGCAGAATTTTTTCAAGAAAATAACCCCAGCAATCAGGAATTTGCTGACTTTCTGAAAAACGAGTATGGCACAGGCGGTCATACTGCTGACGGCAATATCTTCTCCGTTGATCATGACTCAAAAGGCATACAGTTCACACTCCGAAGTGTTGATAATGGAATCAGCAAGGAAACATTTGATTTCAGTTGGACGGAAGTTGCAAAACTCACTGCTGACCTTATTCAACATGATAAATATATCACGCAAGACGATATTGACCGCAGAATTCAGCGTGAATCTAAAACAGAAAAATCTGATATTAAACTGGAAAACATATCTGCTCCCGATGAAAAATCGGAATCGAAAATTAAGGCAGATGAAAAGACGCAGAATTTCACCATAACCGATGACAATCTCGGAGAAGGTGGGGCAAAAACCAAATTCAAGAACAATTTGCTTGCCATTCAGACATTAAAGCAAATTGAAAGTGAGAACAGAACGGCTACTCCTGAAGAACAGGAATTTCTGTCAAAATACGTTGGCTGGGGCGGTCTTGCACAGGCTTTTGATTCTGAGAATGAGCAGTGGAGCGAAGAGTTCGCCCAGCTATCTGATGCACTTACACCGAAAGAATATGAAGATGCAAGAAAATCTGTTCTTGACAGCTTTTTCACATCTCCTGCAATTATTGATGGAATCTACGAAGCATTGGATAAGTTCGGCTTCAATGGCGGCAATCTCCTTGAACCGTCCTGCGGTGTCGGCAATTTTCTTGGTAAAATACCGTCAGAAATGGCTGAACATACAAATATCTATGGCGTTGAAATTGACTCTAACAGCGGACGAATTGCAAAACAGCTTTATCCCGATGCTGACATTCAGATAACCGGTTTTGAAAGCACCCATTTTCAAAACGGCTCTTTTGATGCTGCGGTTGGTAATGTGCCATTTGGGGATCTGAATTTTCCGGATAAACAGTATGGCACAACCAAACTGCACGATTTTTTCTTTGCTCAGACTCTGGACAAGGTGAAAGAAGGCGGTATTGTTGCTTTTGTCACTTCTAAAGGAACACTTGACAAGAAAGACGAAAGTTTCCGTATACAGCTGGCAGAGAAAGCCGATTTAATCGGTGCGATTCGACTTCCGAACAATGCTTTTAAGGCGAATGCAGGTACAGAAGTTACTTCGGATATTATTTTCTTGCAAAAACGCTCCGCACCGCCGGAAGAATTGCCTGATTGGGTACATCTCGGCAAAACTGAGGACGGACTCAGAGTAAACAGCTACTTTGCGGAAAATCCTGAAATGGTACTTGGTACGATCGTAGAGGGCAACAAGCTTTACGGCAGAAATGATGATACAATGTGCATTCCGATTGAAGGTGCAGATCTCCGTCAGCAGATTCATGAAGCGGTGCAGAAACTGAATGCACGGATTTCTCAGGTAAAAACCAATGCGGTTTTCCAATTCAGTGACAAGCAGGTTACAATGACTGCTGCTGAACTTCGCCCGTTCAGCTTTTTCAAAGATGATAAGGGTGATATTTATCTCAAAGGCGGAGAAAGCAAGCTTGGAAATTTTGATGTTTCCAAAGTAATGGATACAAAATCGAAAGACTACGACCGTATGACTGCATTCATTGATTTGCGAGATACAGTTCGTGAACTTCTCAAAGTACAGGCAGATGACCGTCCTGAAAATGAGATTAAGGCAGTTCAGCAGAAACTCTCTGTTCAGTATGATGATTTTTACAAAAAGTATGGGCTTTTGCACAGCCGCAAAAACCGTTCAGTTCTGCGTGATGATTGCTCCTACAATCTGCTTCTTACCCTTGAAAAGGATATTGATAAAGACAAGCTGATTGCAAAGTCTGATATTTTTACCAAAAGAACTGTCAGACCGTCAAAGCCGATTGAACACGTAGATACGGCACTGGAAGCACTTACAATTTCCATGGCGGAAACTGCAAAGGTTGACCTTACCTATATGTCAAAACTGACGGATATGTCAGAAGAAATGCTGATTTCAGAACTTAAAAGCGAGATTTTTCTTGACCCTGATACCAACACCTATCAGTCGGCAAGCGAATATCTTTCAGGAGATATTCGTCAGAAGCTGGATATTGCAGCAGCTTATGCTGAAAGTGACAGCCGTTTTGCTGAAAATGTAACGACTCTTGAAAAGGCGATGCCGGAGCCGTTAAAGGCAGGCGATATTGATGTGAAGATCGGTGCGACCTGGATTCCGAAAGAACTGTATCAGCAGTTTATGTATGAGCTTTTTCAGACACCGAGAGAAAACCGTGAGGATGTAAAGAAAGCGTTCTGGGTGAAACCGAAAAATATAACGGTGGATTATTCCGAACACACCAACACCTGGCATATTGAGAACAAGAGGGCGGACAGTTCCGTTTTGAGCCGCAGAGATTTTGGAACAAAGAATATGAGTGCTTATGAGATTATGGAGCAGCTTCTGAATCTGAAAGAGCCAAAGGTGTATAAGTCGGAAACCTATCTGGATCTGAATGGCAATGAAAAAGAACGCAGAGTGGTCGATATCAAGGCAACGAAGATCGTTCAGCAGAAAGCTGCAAAGATCAAACAGGCTTTCAAGGATTGGATATTTAGAGATCCGGAACGTGCTATTCCCCTTGTAGAACAGTACAACCGACAATTCAATTCTATTCGTCCTCGTGAATATGACGGCTCAGCTTTAAGATTTCCGGGTATGAACTCTGCAATCACGCTGAAAGAACATCAGAAAAACGCTATTGCACACGCTTTATTTGGCGGCAACACGCTGTTTGCACACTGCGTTGGTGCGGGCAAAAGTACGACACGTTCGTAACTGAAAAGGTTGCGCACAAGGTCGTATGAAAATATAAAATATTTGAATACGGTTCTTGGAGAACTGATATTCCGACAGGTGGAATGAGGGAGCAACGTCCTGAAACGCCTGCCTTAATACTGCGATATGCGTTAATTCCGGCAGTGGGAATTATGGTATAAAGTTCGCAGAAGTCGGCAGAAGTTTGCCCAAACGGTTCAAGCCGTGGCAAGTGTTCCAGAAGTGGGATATGCAGATGATATGCCGGAGGTCTATAAAATACCTATGGTCAGAATGTCAAAGTTGACTGACGAAATCCCGAATGTACGGGTCTAAAAGGCGCTACGGCAGAAATGCCGTATTCCGAATACGGAAGTGTATGAGGGCGAGTAAAAATTTTTACTATGAAAGTCCTTGCAATGTTACAGGCATTGGATATACACAGGCTCAGAGGGACACCTAAGGGTATATGCACAGATAGGAATATCGGAACGTGGAAAGGTCAGAGCATGGAGCTTACTGCTGCTGTGAAGTGCTAAACAGGAAATCGGATTTATTCGTATAACTGTTCTTTATCTGGCTGAGAGTAGTGCCACAGTACCGTTGAAGCCGCTGCGAAAAAGAAGCGGTGGAGGGATAGGCACAAGTCAACAATCATATATAAATTTCAAATTACACAAATTCAAAGGTTCGAGTATGACTAAGAAAAGCGATTCCATTCTGAAAATCAGAAAGGAGAAAGCTGACTTTGACAGACAAGAAGAAAATTCCCAAAAAGCAAAAACTCCGAAATGCCGAATACTATGATATGCAGTCTGTATTTGACAAGCTATATACAGACAGCAAAAAGGACTTGAAATTCACCAACTTGGTTGAAATCATAAAAAGTTCCGAAAATATCAGGCTTGCGTATAGAAATATGCGTAAAAATAAAGGAAGTAAAACGGCAGGAACGGATAAAAAGACGATAAGCGATTTGAATAAATGGAAGGAGAAAAGTTTAATCGCCCACGTTCAGCGGAAATTAGACTGGTACATTCCGCAGAAAGTCCGTAGAATGGAAATCCCAAAGGATAATGGCAAGACCCGTCCGCTGGGAATACCCACGATAATGGACAGGCTGATACAGCAGTGTGTTTTGCAGGTTTTAGAGCCAATATGTGAAGCAAAATTTTTTGAGCGAAGCAATGGTTTCAGACCGAACAGAAGCGCAGAAAACGCTATTGCACAAGCAGAGCGTATGATGCAGAATATGAATCTGCATTATGTAGTTGATGTTGACATAAAATCATTCTTTGATAATGTCAGTCACGGCAAGCTGTTGAAGCAAATGTGGACTATGGGCATACAGGATAAAAAGCTTTTGTGTATTATCTCGGCAATGCTGAAAGCAGAGGTCGCAGGGATAGGATTCCCCGAAAAAGGCACGCCACAGGGCGGTATCATTTCGCCGCTGTTATCCAATATTGTTCTGAATGAACTTGATTGGTGGGTAGCAAGCCAATGGGAGAATATTCCGACAAGAGAGAATTACATAAGACGCATTTATGCAAACGGAACACTCGATAAATCAAAGCAGGTATACCACTTACGTAAGACGGCTTTGAAAGAGTGTTACATCGTGCGATATGCGGACGATTTCAAGATATTTTGCAGAAAACGGTCGGATGCAGTAAAAATATTTGAAGCAACAAAGCTGTGGCTGATAGACAGATTAGGACTGGAAATCAGTCCTGAAAAGTCAAAAATAGTCAACCTGAAACGCCATTATTCTGAATTTCTCGGCTTTAAGCTGAAAGTGAGGAAAAAGGGCAAAAACAAACAGGGACAGCCTAAATATGTTGCGGAGGCGCACATAAAGGAAAAGAAACTTGCGAAAATCAAGACTTATTCTAAAGAGATAATCGGTAAGATACGACAGACCTATAATGCAGGAATGGAGTATAAGCTGGTACAGATGTATAACTCCTATCTGATAGGTGTTCATAATTATTATTGCATAGCAACACACGTTAATTTAGATTTTCAGAAAATCGCTTATGATGTCAAAAAGAACCTTTACAATCGGCTGAAACACAGGATAACCAAAAAGGGTACTATTACGAACGGCTATATCCGAAAACAATACGGTACAAGCCGTGAAGTGAGATTTATCGGCGGTCACGCTATCGTGCCAATCGCATACGTTCAGCACCGTATCCCAATGGACAAAAAAACGGAGTATCAACAAATATACACCGCAGGGGCGAGCAGAAATTCATAAAAATCTGGAATGCGTGGATATTGATGTTCTGCATTATCTGATGAATAATCCCTGCGGAACGGAAAGTGTTGAATATAACGATAACAGGATTGCTTTGTACGTTGCGCAAAAAGGCAGATGTGCCGTCACAAAAGACGAATTATATGTCACCGAAATTGATTGTCACCATAAAATCCCACGGGAATACGGTGGAAGTGATGAATACAGTAATCTGATAATCGTTTCGGATAAGGTTCATATTCTGATACATTCAAGTAATGAAAAAACCATTAAAAAGTACCTTGACTTGGTGAAACCTGACAGCAAACAATTAGCGAAAATCAATAAATTGAGAATAATGGCAGGAATGTCACAAATCTCAATGAACGGAGAATTGCTGACAGTCTGATTGTGTAAATTTGAACGAAAATGATTGTTGATGGAACGCCGTATGAGGGGAAACTCTCACGTACGGTGTGGAGTGGGGGAAAACTTGGAGATTACATCAAAGGGTTACCTATCACTATCGTTTGAAATGATAGCAGCAGCAATGGAGAGCAAAAGACTTGGACTTTGCACAAAGCCTCTTTTTGCCGTTCCAAATCATCTGACAGAACAAATTGGTGAAGATTTTCAGAAATTATATCCTGGTGCAAATATTCTTGTTGCAACAAAGAATGATTTCAAAAAAGAAAATCGTCAGCAGCTGTTTGCAAAAATCGTTACCGGTGATTTTGATGCTGTGATTATCGGTCACTCACAGCTTGGCATGATTCCACTTTCCAAGGAAAGACAGGTATCTATTTTACAGGACCAGATCAATGATATTATGGCAGGCATTGAAGAACTGAAAAAGGCAGAAGGTTCTCGTTTTCAGGTCAAGCAGATGGAGCGTACCAAGAAATCGCTGGAAGCAAAACTGGATAAGCTGGAGAAAACACATGATGATATTCTCACCTTTGAAGAAATGGGCATAGACAAGCTGATCATCGATGAAGCCCACGAGTTCAAAAATGTTCCTACTCAAACGAAACTGACCAATGTGGCAGGAATTTCGTCCTCTGCTTCACAAAAAGCACTTGACCTCTTTATGAAATGCCGCTATCTTGATGAAAAAACCGGCAGCAGAGGTGTGATTATGGCTACAGGCACGCCACTCAGTAACTCTGTAACCGAATTACATACCATGATGCGTTTTTTGGAATATGACTTTTTGAAAGATCATGGACTAAGCAATTTCGACAACTGGGTAACGGTATTCGGGGAACAGAAAACGGAATGGGAGCTTGCTCCTGCCGGCAACAAGTTCAAGGAACGCACCCGAATCGCCAACTATACAGGCTTGCCGGAACTGATGAGTATGTTCAAACAGGTTGCTGACGTGCGTACAGCAGATACGCTTGACCTTGCTACGCCGGAAATGAAGTATCACATTGAGAACATTGAAGCAACAGAGTTTCAGAAAACGCTTGTACAGGAGTTGTCAGACAGAGCCGATGACGTGCAAAGCGGAAATATAGATCCGTCTGTAGATAATATGCTCCGTATTACTTCTGACGGCAGAAAGCTGGGGCTTGACCCAAGACTGATTGACCCTTCATTTGAAGATCATCCGGATACAAAGCTGAATCAGTGCGTTAAGAATGTTACGCAGATTTATCACGATACAGCAGAAGAAAAGCTGACACAGATCATCTTCTGCGACCTCGGCGTTCCAAAGAAAAATTCGCAGTCATCAGATAAAGGAGAAATCACAGATGAAAAGTCAGCGTCTGAAAGAGAATCTTTAGAGGAGGAATGTGACTTCTGCGTCTACGATGATATTCGTGATAAGTTGATTCAAAACGGAATAAAGCCGGAAGAAATCGCTTATGTACATGATGCCAAGACCGAACAGCAGAAAGCAGATCTCTTTGATCGTGTGAATAAGGGCGAAGTGAGGGTTTTGCTGGGAAGCACTGGCAAAATGGGTACAGGTACAAACTGCCAGAAAAAGCTGATTGCATTGCACAATCTGGATATTCCTTGGCGACCAAGTGACTTACAGCAGCGAATCGGACGTATCGAACGTCAGGGCAACCAGAACAGCGTGGCTCATGTTTTTAACTATGTGACCAAAGGCAGTTTTGATGCATATCTCTATCAGACACTGGAAGCAAAGCAGCGTTTCATCGGACAGATCATGACTTCTAAAACTCCTGCAAGAACTTGTGAGGACGTTGACCAACAGGCTCTGAACTATTCTGAAATCAAGGCACTTTGTACAGGTGATGAACGTATCAAGGAAAAGATGATGCTGGATAACGAAGTAAAGGAACTCAATCTTCTAAAAGCAGAACACACCAATACGGTATTTGATATGCAGCAAACGGTAGCTGTCACTCCTGCAAAAATTGAAAATGCTGAAACAAGACTTGAAAATCTCAAAGCTGACCGTGAAACACTTCGTCAGCTTCCGATAGATGAAGAAACAAAACTGCCGATATTCAAGATTACCATTGCTGGTACGGAATACACAGACCGTAAAGAAGCTGCACAGGCTCTTGAAGATACAGTACTGGATTTTGTCAAAAAGAGTTCCGACAGTGAAAAGGAAATCGGTGAATTTCAGGGATTCAAGTTATCCGTCAAAGCTGTCATGTTTGGCAATGAACCTGACATTTCCATTACCATGAAAGGCAATGCTGAACATAAATGTGCTTTAACAAGCAGCTTTTCTGCCAATCTCAAGCGTATGGAATCTACACTCTACAAAATTGACCAGACGATCAATGATACACAAAACAGTATCAACAAGCTTAAAATGGATTTGGAAAATGCTATGCGTATTGTTGATACTTCGTTTCCTCAGCAGGCAGAACTTGAAGAAAAAACAGAACGGCTTACTGCTCTTACCGAAAAACTTAATCAGGCAGCGATGGAAGCCAAAAAGAATGCTCCTGAAAAACAGCGTACCTGCTATTTTGAAAGGGCTAAGCTGAAAAAGGAAGCATTTAAGGATAGGCAGAAAACGGCTAAGCCGAAAGAAAGAAACCAGGACAAAAACGAAATAGAATGATAAAACAGGCACTTCAATTTTTACGAAGTGCCTGCTTTCGTTAATTCATATATTGCTGTACACAGCTTTCATAAAGAACTTTTGTATATCGTTCTTTCAGTCTGATCGGACTTATGATCTCCACCTTTCCTCTGAATGAAAATATCCAGGAAAAGAACGGCTGCGGATATTCTGCTCTTACAGGAACATGAATGATAAAGTGATTGTCCGATTTCTTGTCCCTGAGCATGAGAACTGACTTCCCGAACCGGTCGATCACGATGTTACAATATTTATTTTCCAGCGGCAAGCGGAGTGTAACGTACTCACTTTTTCCGCTGAACATAGAAAAAGATGATTTGATATATTGCTCCAGATTCAGCTTTTCATCCAGATATTCTCTCGCTGAATTCACAAGCCTGATGTTTCGCATTCGATCAAGACGAAAGTTGGTGTATGTATCGGCATATTTTTCATAATACGAAACAACATAATAGCATTCTCCGCTCATCACCAATGCAAATGGAGAACAAAGTCGTTTCTCTCCTCGCTGAACCAAATGCTTGTTTATATCGTAATCATAGTAGTCAAAACTGATTTGCTGATTATTGCGGAAAGCAGAATTTATAACGTCAATATTGTCGAGGATTTGCTCGTTATCCGACTTTACACGATTGGTCAGCATGATCTTTCTTCTGAGCATAGGTGCTTCATAAATACTGCACAAGCTTTCCAGCAGTTTCAGCAGCTTTTCTGAATCATCGACTGTCAGGAATCGAAAAGATGCGATAGCATCGGCAAGTATTTTTAAGATGCTGAGTGAGAAAGGACGTGATCGCAAATGATAGCCTTTGTTGTGGATGTATTCTATCTCCATACCGCTTGAAATTAATGCGTCAATATCATCTTTTATGGTTACCTTATGTGCCGGATAGCCGCAGGAGGTTAGATAATTTTGGATTCTTTCCATTGAAACATAGTTGTTTTGATCGGTATATTTGATAAACATTTCTCTTAAGCATAGTAATCTGCATTTAGCGTTCATTTTGTCACCTCTTATTTATTTTATAGTGTATCATACATATTATATCATATTGTTATATATAATAATAGAATATTCAAAATTACATTCTAATATTTCTCACTTTATTAAATATATGTATCATTCATTTATGCTGTTGATTTGCACTAACAAACTTCGTGTATCACTTGACTTTTTGTGGAAATTATGATATAATGTAAATCAAGAAACTGTGGAGAGGAGGATAAAAATGCTTACACAAAACCTATCACTGAAACAAATAGAAGCGGTTAATGCTATTGACGATGATGTCGAAATTATCGCTTGTGCGGGTGCAGGCAAAACAGGTGTTGTAACAAGAAGAATTATCAATATTCTCAAATGCAAGGATGATGTGATACCGAATAATATTGTTGCTTTTACCTTTACTAAAAAGGCGGCTGAGGAATTAAAAAGTCGTGTGTATTCTATGGGTAAAGATGTGCTTGGTGATACCAAAGGGTTTGCTGAAATGTACATCGGTACAATTCATGGTTTTTGTCTTAAGATGCTTCAAGAGTATCTTCCAGAGTTTCAGACATTTACTGTTTTAGATGATATACATACAAAGTTGTTTGTTGAGCGTTACTATGAAGAAATAGGCATGAAAGACATGAATCTTCAGAAGTATACTGAAACCGATCTGTTTATTAAGGTTATGAGTTTGCTAAATGAGAATTGGAATGATTCAGAAAAATGGAGCAAAAATGTAAGAGATGCCTTTGAGAAATACCAATATAAAATGTATGCTGAAAAGCATTTTGACTACTCTCTCATTCTTCGTGAAATGGTAAATCAACTTGAAAAAAATCAAACATTTAGGAAAATAGTTGCTAAAAAAGTAAGGTATCTGACCGTAGACGAGTATCAGGATACCAATCCCGTTCAAGAAAAACTCGTATCCCTCCTGAAAGAATTAGGTGCTAACCTTTGTGTAGTAGGTGATGATGATCAAACAATTTACCAGTTTCGAGGCAGTGATTCAACCAATATAATTACATTCATGCAGAGGTACAACATACAAAAGTATATCTTGCTTGATACTGACTATCGCAGTACAAGTGGAATTGTTGATGTTGCAAGAAATATTATCGTAAATAATTCTCATAGATTACCAAAGAAAATGCAATCGGGCTGTTCAACTGTTTATGACGAAGGCGATGTTGTATTTAAAGAATGCAATACAGCAGAAGATGAATACGAATTTATTGCTAAAAACATAGAAAAGCTGCATAAAATAGGTGTTCCGTTTTCTGAAATGGCAATCTTACTCAGAAAGAGAAAAGTCGGAATAGATATTGCTGATGTACTTGATGAGCATAAAATCCCCTATATTATTGAGGGAATGAATGAACTTATGCATACACCTGAATGCAGAGCAGCTCAGTGCATTTTTGATTACCTTAACGGTGAATGTGAACTGAAGGAACTTTTTGATAAGTGGCTTTCGGTTAATTATCCATTTGACAAAAAAGAACTTGCCAATGCATTTAATGATCTTATGTGTTTGGATGTGTCAACAATAAAGCACTATCCTGATTTTAATCTTCAGAAAATATACCACAATTTTCTAAAAAAATTTTCCTTGTTGAAGATGGCAAAAAGGAAGCGGAAGTCGTATTATATAATCTTGGAAAGTTTTCGCAAGTTATCAATGACTACGAAACTATAAATTACACGCTGAAACCCAAATCAAAATTATCAGGCTTTTGTTCTTTTTTGAAGTATAAAGCAGCTGATTATTATCCAGAAGGAACTCTTGATAATGCGTTAAGCAAGCCTGATGCAGTTCCGATTATGACGGTTCACCAATCGAAGGGGTTAGAATTTGCAGCGGTATTCATTCCGTGCCTGAATAAGAATTTCTTTCCTGCACAAAAAATTGGTGGAAAGAGCGTGTGGCACGTTATCGATAGAAGCAGGATAAATGGTTCAGGTCGATTTGATGGTGATTTAGAAGACGAACGCAAGCTATTCTATGTTGCCGTTACAAGAGCCAAAAAATACCTGTTCATTTCCCGCGCCAAGAATGGACGTGATAAGACAATATCCACTTTCTTTGAGGAAGCCAAAAGTTCTCCTTGTATGCTTCCCTACAGAGAAAGCATTTCATATGATGTGACACACCTCCCAGATCTGAGAAAAGCAACTGTACCAATCACGCTTAATTTCTCACTTCTCGAAGATTATTTTGAATGTCCATACAGATTCAAGCTGTCGATGTTTTATGGCTTTGTGCAGCCGATACCTGAACAAATGGGCTATGGCAGCGCATTACATGAAGTCATTCGTAATATAAATCTGAGGGCGATTGAAGGAAAACCTATTACAGATAAATTCGTACAGAAATTGTTTGATGAGGTTTTCTACCTGCCATATGCAAGCCAAAAGCAAAAAGACCGCATGACAGAGAGTGCAAAACGTGCAATACAGAAATATATTGACAGAAATCAACCTATGCTTGCCGATATTCGTTCGGCAGAATCAAATATCGAGATTGACATGGGTGACGGCATTACAGTAAATGGACGTATTGACATGGTGAAAGACGTTGTAATTGACGGTGAAAAGAAAACTGTAATTGTTGACTTCAAAACGGCAAATAAGCGTGTTCTTGAAACAATAAATACAGAACAACTGAAAATCTATTCTCTCGGCTATCAGAAGTTAACTGGACAAACAGCCGACTACATGGAAATCTATCATCTTGATTCGGAAAATACGGCGAGAGAGCCGGTAACAACTGATTTAACGACAGCGGTAGAAACTGAAATACGACAGACAGCTGACAACATACGCAAAAACAATTTACCAAGGCATTGCAGTGCAGAAAGTTGCTCAAAGTGCCATCTCAGCCATCTGTGTCTGAGCAAGATGGAACAGAAAAAATATACAGGAGGGTGAATGATTGAAAACTATATTTGAACAAGGAGAGTTTAACAAGTATTCTAATGTGGATATATATGCGTCAAGAGAAATAATTCGAGAACAAAACATATATTCCAAAACAACTACAGTATTTATTTCTCATAAACATGATGACTTGGATGATTTAAAGGGGTTGATAGGTTTTCTCGAACAACAATACAATGTAAAAGCGTATATAGATAGTAGAGATGCATCTATGCCAACCATAACCTCTGGAAAAACTGCTCAAAACATAAAAGACAGAATAATTAAATGCAATAAATTCATTTTTCTTGCAACAAATGGTGCAATTGAATCTAAATGGTGTAATTGGGAACTTGGATATGGTGATGCTCAAAAATACAAAAAACATATTGCATTGTTTCCGATGAAACCCAAAGGTGCTTATAACTTTGAGTATAAAGGATCAGAATATATGCAGATATATCCTTATATAGCGTATAGTGATGGTACAGAAATATCTAATGGCACATACATCCCAAAGGGATATTATATTTGTTATCCAGATGAAAATAGTATAACTTCTCTTGAAAATTGGCTTAAATCATAGGAGGAAAATTAAATGGGACATAAAATTTTTGTTTCTTATAAGTATAATGATACGAATGTAGAAGATCTTTCTTCTGTTTGGGGAACAACTGCCGTTCATGATTATGTTGATTATATTCAAAATAGAATTTTGAATGGTGACGACATATATAAGGGAGAAAAAAGTGATGAGGACTTATCGTATTTAAGTGAAGATTCCATATGGATGCACTTAAAAGACAAGATTCATGACAGCACCTTGACAATTGTTCTCATATCGCCGAATATGAAAGAACCATTTAAAAAACAACGTTCACAATGGATTCCATGGGAAATTAGTTATTCCTTGCGTGAAATCACACGAAACGATCGCACAAGTCATCGAAACGCTCTCCTTGCAGTTATCTTACCTGACAGAAATGGCTCGTACGACTACTACGATAAAAATAATCTATTTCCAATATTAAAAGATAATATTGATAATGACTATGCGCATGTTGTAAAGTGGAGCTGGTTTAAAGAATGTCCGCAAACTTCTATATATAAGGCGTATGAACACCAAGAAAATACAAGTGAATACAAAATAGTAAAATCGCTTTAAAATTAGGGGGGGATTTGCTTGAACAAAGATATTTCATTATTCATTGATAGATATGTTAAGGAAATCCAAAATTATACTGCCGCAATGTTTATTGGTGCAGGCTTTTCAATGAATGCTGGATATGTTGATTGGAAAAGCTTATTGAGTGGCATTGCTGAAGATCTTGGACTTGATATTGAAAAAGAAACAGACTTAGTTTCTTTAGCACAATACAACTATAATGAAAACGGACAGAATCGTGGGGTGATTAATCATGCCCTTTTTGAGGAATTTACAAAAGAAAAGGATTTGGATGAAAATCACAGAATACTTGCAAGATTGCCCATATCAACTTTTTGGACAACAAATTATGATTCTTTAATTGAGGAAGCTTTACGTGATGCGAGAAAAACTGTTGATGTTAAGCATTGTAACAGTCAATTGTCCTTGACTGTTCCGCATAGAGATGCAATTGTCTATAAAATGCATGGTGACAAAAGCAATCCGAATGAAGCCATTTTGATAAAGGACGACTATGAGCAATATTATCAGAAGCACGCCCAATTTATTACGTCTTTAAGCGGTGACCTGATTTCCAAAACATTTCTTTTTATTGGCTTTAGCTTTTCAGACCCTAATCTTGATTATATATTGAGCAGAATCAGAATTGACTATAAAGAAAATAATCGTCAGCATTATGCAATCATGCGTAATGTTAGTAAAAATGACTACGAAAGTGAAGCAGATTATGACTATGCTAAACGAAAACAGGAACTTTTCATGGGAGATCTTAAGCGATATAGCATAAAGCCTTTGATGATTGATGACTATAGCGAGATTACAGATATTCTAAAAGAAATCAACAGAAGATTGAATCATAATAACGTGTTTGTATCAGGCAGTGCTTATGAATACTCGGAATATAGTGAAGATGAAAAAGCGGCAACTGATTTTATTCAATCACTAAGTCAAAGATTGATTCAAAAGGGATTTAACATTATTTCAGGCTTTGGTTTGGGAGTCGGAAGTGCTGTAATATATGGTGCTTTGCAAGAAATATACATGAAAAATCAGCGAATCAATGATGAGCGTTTGCTGTTGCGTCCATTTCCACAAGGTGAAGACTATAAAGCTATGTGGAAAGAATACCGTGAAGATATGATTTCTCGTGCAGGCGTATCAATTTTCATATTCGGCAACAAGTATGACGCAGAAAATGAATCCACCGTTTTGGCAGGTGGAATGAAGCAAGAATTCGAGATGGCTACCGAGCAACATAACTTGATTGTTCCAGTAGGTTGCACAGGATATATGGCACACAAAATTTGGGAAGAGATACACGAAGATTTATCAAAATATTATACCAATGTAGACGATGAACTGACGGTTGCATTTAAGAAATTGAACAATAAGTGTGAAACGTCGCAGTTAATTGACAACATACTTTCATTTATTGATCTATTTAAAAACGGGAAACATACTTCTGCAAATTAGGAGGAAACTATGGCAAACTTATCACAACAAAGGCGAGAGAAAATGCTTGCCTTTCTTGAAACGCTGAAAGAGCAGCATACAGATGATGATTCGCTCATTGCTTTGGGTGAGATAGAAAAAGAACTGAAGTCGAAAAAGTATGGACTTGTATGGGAAGAACACGAGGAAACCGTTGACGTTCAGATGAAAACGCAGATTCCAGTTTTTACAGAAGTCAAGGAAAGAGAAATTTGTGCTGGCGAAAATGGGGCATATAATTTTCTGCTTGAGGGCGATAATCTTCACAGTCTTTACTTGCTTGAAAAGACACACAGAGGAAAAATTGATGTTATCTATATCGATCCACCGTATAATACTGGAAAGAAAGATGATTTTAAGTACAATGATGCTTTTGTTGTTAAAGAGGATACTTTTCGTCATTCTAAATGGTTATTGTTTATGGCTGAGAGATTGAAAATAGTAAAAAAACTTCTCACTGAATGCGGCGGTGACTTAGGAAAACATTGAAGCAAAGAACGGTGTAGCTTAACGGCTATGCCGTTCTTTGCTCTTTTTTACTTGTGTTGCGGGCATTTTCGATTGCCCGTGTGAAGTCAAATGCACCGATGAAGTTATAGACGATGGTGATTTCCCGCGTTCTGGATTTCTTGTCAACATGGGAAACTTCGATCCTGTCAATGAAAGCACGGAGAACAGCCGCGTCAAGCTCCTGCAAATCCGTGTACTTCTTCACGGCAGCGATAAACGCCTTAACATTGGTTTTCTGCTGCTCCTGCTGCTTCAGGTCTTTGCACAGGACATCTGCCATTGATTTCAGGTTGCTTTGTTCCAGCTCGTAGTCATGGGACATTTTGATAAACCGTTCGTCTGACAGTTTTCCAATCACGTTGTCCTTATACAGTCGGGAGATAATGCGGTCAAGCTCGGCAATCCGCGTGTCTGCCTTTGCCAGCGTTTCGCGCTTCCGAACAAACTCTGTATCCCTGTCCCGCATATCGCTCTCGGCTGCGTCCTGAATGAACTCCGCTTCATGTTCTGAAACATACGAGATTGCTTCCCGCAGATTTCGCAGAACGATTTCATGCAGCACAACATTCTTGATGGAATGGGTCGTGCAGAGATCCTTGCCCTTGCGGTATGTAGAGCAGATGAAGTATTTCTGGTTCTCTACAAAGTTGGTAGCGCGGCATTGATACATTTTTCCGCCGCACTCTGCGCAATACAGAAGCCCGGAGAACATACCCATTTCACCCATCTTGGTAGGGCGGCGACGCGCCTTGCGAATGTTCTGAACAATCAGGAACACACTTTCCTCGATGATTGGCGGCTGGGTGTTCTCAAAAATCACCCAATTCTCCGGGTCATTCCAGATTTTCTTCTTGCTCTTGTAGGACTGCTTTGTAGTCTTGAAGTTTACGGTATGCCCCAGATAGTCTACGCGCTCCAAAATGCGGGAAACCGTTTCATTTGTCCATTTGTACGGGTCTGCTGTCGGCTTGTTGCTGGTCGGCAGACCTTTCGCACGGCAATAGGCGGTTGGGTTCAAGATTTGCTGCTGTTTGAGCCATTTAGCAATCTGCGTGGGACCCTTGCCAGACGCGCACAGGGAGAATATCTTCTGTACGACGGCTGCGGCTTCTTCATCGACGATCCATTTCTTTTTGTCCTCCGGGCTTTTCATATACCCATAGGGCGGAATGGTCGTCAAATGCTCGCCGGACTTGCCTTTGTTCTGCCATGTAGCACGAATTTTCTTAGAGGTATCGCGGGCATACATTTCGTTGAACACATTGCGGATTGCGGTAAACTCACTTTCGCCGCGTGTGCTGTCCACACCGTCATTGACGGCAATGAAATGAACACCAAACTCTGGGAAAACAACATCGGTATACATTCCCACTTGGAGATAATCGCGCCCGAAGCGGCTCATGTCCTTTACAATGACGCGCTTGATCCGTCCTGCCTTGATGTCAGCAAGCATACGCTGGAAGCCCGGACGGTTGAAGTTTGTGCCGGAATAACCGTCATCCTCGTCATAATGGCGGTAGGCGGTAATCCCGTGATCCTTGCAGTAGCGTTCCAGAATCTTCTTCTGGTTTGCTATGGAGTTACTTTCGCCATCCAGCTTATCTTCTTGCGAAAGGCGCTCATACAGAGCGGTCAGACCTTCTTCCTCTGATTCCGCAGATAGCCCCTTGGCGTAGAACTGCAAGACATTATCGCGGATCACGCTGCGAAGCTCATTGCTTAAACTGTCCTGCGGCTTCAAGCTCTGAAAGGTAAATCCCGTCCTCTGCACTCACCGCCTTTCTCGGAAGAACTGCGGTAGGCATTGACAATGCCGCGATACAGTTCTCGACAAAGGGGCAGATCGCCGTTCGTAATGGAGCAAATCGCAATACCATGCTGCTCCATATCATCAAGGAACTGCACCGCTGCAAGATAGCTGCGGTAAAGTCTGTCAAGCGATACGACAACGATTTTCTGCACGCGGCTCTCATGGATTGCTGCAAGCAGATTTTGAAATGCCGGACGCTCTGCGGTCAGGCTGCTGTACCCATTGTCCACGAAGAACATATAGGTGTCCGATTCGTTTTCCTGCGCATGGCTCAAAAGTCGGTGCATTTGATTGTCAAGGTTCAGGTCTGTTTGTTTGTTCGCCGCACGGTAGTAATATGCGGTGATTTTGTCGGGCTGCTTTTTCATGTTGCCTCCTATTCCGGCAGCCGGACAAACAGGTTATTTATATTATACCAGGGATCTCGCTCGCCGTCATTAGGCGGGTTCAAAATTATTTGTAACTTTTTTACCCCGCAAGTCATTCTGAATCAGGCGGTGCACCTTTGTCACGGCGTCCTCTTTCGCACCGTCTTTGACGACGGCCTTGACGATATACGTTATATCCCCGATCTTGTACTCTCGTACAATCGGGGATGCTGTTTTCTTCATGGTTGTTTCCATAGAAACAAATCCCCCTTTCATGGGAAACGAAGTAACTACAAAAGGGAATGACAAAACGGACGGCTGCTGGCGCAGCTCCAAGGGAGGTTCACCCCCGCACGGTTCTCGTGCAGCCCTACCCATCGCCTGCGACGCTTTGAACACTCGGACTGTGGCTGTAAGGTCGTATCATTATGTATTTTGTGCGTCATCGCCTGCAATCTGCCACACTTGCGTTACGGCTCGGTATTTGTCGCTCGGCATATCCTCTCGGATATACGTCATGGCGCACCAGCCGCCCAGCTCGACACAAAAGGAACGTACCCGTTTTGCCTATGATGCGCCGCCGTTATCTTGCGGGCATATTTGTCAAGGAGCATCAGGCAGAAACGAGGGAAGGGGGAACACGTTTCTGTCAGGCGTCAGTTATCTCACGCGGAATGTGAGCAGCTTGGTAATGAGCTTCGTTTCCAGCCTGCGCCGCAGTTCTTCATCCACGCAGAGATGGGGATTGCCGTACTCGTCGTAAAGCTCACGCATCGACAGACGGGCTATGTACCCTGCATAGTGTTTCAGAACGGCGTTGATCGCTTCCACGTCACCGCCAGCAGCCGCTTCAATGACGGTCAGCGGCAACAGACGGTTATTCTTCGATTGACTTGTCATCTGTTTTCTCCTCCCATCAGGTTTTTCAGCAGCTTTAGAGTGCTTGTCCTGCGATAGGCAACGGAACGGCGTACCATGTTCAGCACATTTGCAATTTCAGCGTCGGACATATCGAGGAAGTAAGACAGCAGGATAATATCTCTGCGGTCAACAGGCAAAGCGGAGATTGCTTCTGCCAGCGCTTCATCTTTCTTAATTTTCGGAGGTCGCCCTGTGGATTTCCTCCCTCTGCGTTCTATGCAAAGCCCCTCCGCTCCTTCCTCGAGATAGATTCGTTCCCAGGCTGTTACTCTGCTATTCGGTATGTCAAATTGACGTGCAGTTTCACGATAGCTTAACTTTTCTCTGTGCATGGTTTCCACGACTTTGATTTTGAATTCCGGCGTGTATCTTTTGTTCGGCTGTCCTTTTGGCATAAAAATGCCCCCTTTCGTTAGATTTTTTATTGGTATATTTCTATTATACCACATTGTCTAACAAAAGGGGAGCATTTCATTATCGAGTGTTCCGCTGATTTATTATCATTTGTGTTTATTCTTCGCGAATGGCAGATAAAATCCCTGTTTTCCTTAATTCAGCTTTTGCGTATGCCGTAAAAATCATATAGATAACTACCATTGCAGCAATAAGTGCTATGAGGAACAGCCAAGGCAGTTTTAGTGTGATACAATGATTTACTGCCTCTAGTCGCTGGCAAGCTATGATACTGATAAGTGTACCCAGTGCAAGTGACACTGTCAGCGATCCACCGAGGTAGATACCAATTTCTCGGCTCAACATGGCTTTTAGCTGCTTTTGTGTTGCTCCGACAGCTTCCAGCAGACCAAATTCCCGTTTTCTATTCTGAAAATCAACCATCAACATATTCATAAGGCTGATACCGCCAAATGTAAACAGGATCGCCGCTGCCATGTATAGTGCCTTTATCGATGAACTGTACCGATACTGAATGTTTTTAATCGTCTGCTCAATCGTATTGACCGATATTTTTCCGTTTTGCTCTGCAATTTCCTGAACAGCGCTCAGAACTTCGTCAAAATGATCGGGCGTGACCGTAAGCGCCAAGATACCAGTCTGCTCCGTTATACCTGTCAGATTCTTTGCCATATCGTATGTCATCATAAAATACGGACTGCCTGGAACAACCGGACTGCGTTCCATCAAATCGGTTGGGTTATAGGTGCCTACAACAACTGCGTCAACATTAAATGTGCTGCCGTCGGGAGAGCGCCCTTCCAATTGTAAAGTGTCGCCAACATTCGCAATCTTCTCGGACGCCAGTATTCCGTTTTTTTCAGTCATAACATCGTAATCTGCTGTTCCAGACGATAGAACTGCTTGCTTTTCCTCCAGTTGTTCGCGGTTTAAGGTCGGGAAATCGTTCATAATACTGGTAAGGGAACCACTTCCACCGGGAAAGGTAATAGACATATAGACGCAGTTAAATGCAGTTACGCTTTCTATTCCGGCGGTATTTTCTAAGCTGCGTCGCAGTGTTTGACTTTCAAGCGGATTTTCTTCCAGTTGCAGTTTTGAACTTCCGTACGGCTCAGATTCTTTATCAAACGAACTTCCAACGTGATTTTTTACCTGCAAAAGAATACTGCCAGCGGGATAGTATTTGAAAGTTGCCTGTTTTTCTGGATCGATAGAACCTGCAACTGTAGATGCACCTAGCAAAAGCGCACCGCTCACACCCAGCATCACTAACGTCAAAATAGCTTTTTGCCGATTCCGTTGAATATTGATTTTTGCAAGATTGTTGGGTGACAGCTTGCGATGCAGCTTTGAACTGGCTTTTGCTTTCCCGGAATAGGCAAGGTATCTTGCGCCCTCAATGGGAGAAGTGTTCATTGCGACTCGAACCGGCTTAAAAATCGCAATATTCACCATTACAACGCCCACTATGGCAATCAGTACCGCATAGACGGCCGCCGTTTTGATTTGAAATCCATTCGGATACGCAACGAACCCAATCAGCAAGCCAGCAATTAGTCCAAGAGGAATACCAGTAAAAGCATACCGGAGTCCTTCTTTTCTTGCCATTCGTTTTATTTGCTTTTTTGTCATTCCGATTGTCCGCAGTTGGCCGAACATCTGCACATTTTTCGCAATCTTTGTGTAAAAGACACCATATATAATCGTTGCAGCCAGCACAGCAGTCAATGCAGCCAGCAGGGGGATAGGGAGTTGGATGCCGGACTGAATAACCCCCGTCATAACGGCAGAATACTCCGTAAGATATATCTGATCTTCTACAATGCCAGTGTTTTCAATGATCTTATCCGTAAAGTCAAGGATGGCATCAGACCGGATTGCATCCGTATTCAACCGGGTATATGCTGTTACTTGAAGGTGATCCATCAGGCTCATGGCGAGGTCTTTGCTCAGATAGACAAAATACCCATCGCTCTTGCGATCCTCGTTCAAAATGCCTGAAAGTGTATATTCTGCTTCATCCCCCGTACCGGTCACATCAAAAGTAATGGTGTCGCCGGGACGATATGATTCTCCCAAAAAGTCAATATAATTTTGCGGGAGCATGATTTCATTTATCTTTTGTGGGACGCTGCCCTGCAAAGACATTTCTTCCTGATGCGTAAAATAATCTTCGCTCCCATAAGCGACCGTAATTGTCTTATTGCCTGAGTAAGATAGTCCGATTGCAGCATACTCGCCAATCCATTGAACGTCTTTATTTTGACGCAAACTGGATAGCTGGTCGTCGGTTATTCCAAGAATTGCGATCTGTGCTTTACTGCGCTGGGTATTCTTAAATTCTTCCTGCGCGCCTGCGGATATTAAAATGATTGAAAAAATCATGCAGACAGAAAGCGCGATCGTAAGGAGCAGAAAGGCTTTGCTTCGCTTATCTGTTTTCATGCTCCGTTTGGCCAGCTTATTTGTGATAGCACTGGTATCATTCTCAAAAGGCCATGTCATACTGCGTCATCCCCCTTATCCCACGATCTTTCCGTCCTCAATGCGGATAATCCGATCTGCAAGGCGGGCAATATCATTGTTGTGCGTAATCATAACGACCGTCTGCTGGAACTCAGCGCTGGTGCGCTTGATAAGTCCCAATACCTCGGCACTGGTCTTGCTATCAAGGTTGCCCGTCGGCTCATCGGCAAGCACGATAGCCGGTTTGGTAATCAGAGCGCGGGCAATCGCTACGCGCTGCTGCTGTCCGCCGGAGAGATTATTCGGCATTTTTTTCAGTTTATCTTCCAACCCTAACAAATGGACAATCTCGTTCAAAAATCTCTTATCCACCGTGTCGCCGTCCAATTCGACAGGCAGGACAATATTTTCATATATGTTCAGAATCGGAACGAGGTTGTAATTCTGAAAAATGAAACCGATGTTGCGGCGACGAAAAATAGTGAGCTGTTCGTCATTCTTCTTTGCCAGTTCCTCACCGCGGACGATCACGGTTCCACTGGTGGGCGTATCCAGCCCGCCCATCATGTGAAGCAAAGTGGACTTGCCGCTGCCGGAGGTTCCAACCACCGCAACAAATTCTCCATCGTCTACAGAAAAATTCACGCCATCAAGAGCGCGGGTAATGTTTGGCTCTGTGCCGTAATACTTTTTCAGGTCAATTGTCTGTAAAACGCTCATATAGAAACTCCTTTCAAGGCTATCCGCCTTTTAATGGGGATATTGTAAAACCTAAATGTCCGTGAAATGTTACAACGGTCAATTTGTATCACTGCAAATCAAGGTGGAATGTTACAGCACTCGGACATTTCAAAAAATGGCAGGCAGTCAAAAACGACCACCCACCACATACTATTTTACGGGAAGCATGATGGAAAACGCAGATCCATTTCCCGGCGCAGAAACCACCTTAATATAACCGCCCTGTCTTGTTATGATCTCACGGGCAAGGTACAATCCTATGCCGACGCCAGGCTCGCTATGCACTTCTTCCCCGCGGTAAAAGCGCCGAAAAATAGCTGCCTGATTGCTTTCAGAAATTCCTTTACCATTATCAGCTACTTTAATCTCCACATACATTTCCCATTGTACGACTGATACGGAGATTTTTCCGCCAGCCGACGTGTATTTCACTGCATTATCCAAAAGGTTAAAGAGAGCTTCGGCTGTCCACTTGCTGTCATGGGAAAGCATCAGTTTTTCCGGACAGTTTACGGACACAGAAATCTCTTTTTTCTCCGCGGCATATACGATTCCACTCATGGCCTGCGCCACCGTGTCATATAGGTTGCATACTTTTTTGTCCAACTGGATTACACCCGTTTCCAACCGGGAGGTTTTCACAAGTGCCTGAAAAAGAAAATCCAGCTTATCTGTCTGTGTACGGATTCCACGAATAAAATCCGTGCGTTCTGCCTCAGTTATAGGCTTTTCCAACAGTGTGTCTGTTGCCATTTTCAGATTGCTTACAGGGGTTTTCACCTGATGGGAAATATCCGATACAAGAGACTGCAATTCCTGACGATCTTCTTCCACCCGGCGACGATCCTCCTGCATGATCTGATATAGCCTTGCCAGCCTGTGACCGATTCTGGCAAGCTGTGTCTCACTGTCCTCAGAAAGAGAGATGCCTTTATTTCCGGCAATCATATTATCTAAGGTCCCGCATAGATCGGAGGTAAAGAGAGCAAGTTTCTTTCCCAATATTTGTGTCAAAGCAAGAAGCCACGCGAGGGCGCACAAAATCAGCACAGCACCGACAGCCAACACCGCAGATTGCTCTGTTATGAAATATAAAATGGCAGCGGCCACGGTCATGGAGAGGATAAGTCCTATTATCACATAAAAAAATAACCGTTTTACTGAAAGGCCTTGCAGCTTCACTTTGCTTCGCCTCCTGTCCATTGATACCCCATACCATAGATCGTCTTGATGTAGGGCGCACCGCCATCGGATTCTATCTTGCTGCGGATTCTGCTCACAGACGTTGTCAGCGTGTGTTCATCTACAAAACGCTCGTCAATATCCCATAGCTTTTCCAATAGCTGCCCGCGGGTCAATACCTGTTTTGGATTCCTGCGGAACAGATTCAGCATCTTAAATTCCATTGATGACAGGGTTAGCGGAGTGCCGTTTAGTGAAGCGGACTGCTCTGAGAAATCCAAGAATAGCCGCCCGTCGTCGTAAACGTCCTTTGCAGGCCTATGATGTTCCAACATAGAAAACATCGCCTTGATTTTTCTCTGCAAGATTCCTACCACAAATGGTTTTGTAATATAATCTACTGCACCAACCTCATACCCTCGTATTTGGTCGCTCTCCTGATCGTTGGCAGTCAAAAAGATTACAATCGCGTCCGGGCAGTTAGGCTTTACGAGTTTGCAAAGATCAAAGCCGCTGCCATCAGGAAGATTGACATCCAACAGTATCAAATCAAATTCCCGCTGGTGAATAGCTTCAGCGGCGGTTCTAAAATTCAGGGCAGAAGTCACGCCGTAACCGTCTGCGGTCAGATTATAGGACAGCATCTTATTCAAAAAACTGTCATCCTCGACAATCAAGATCTGCTTCATATCCTCACTTCCTTTGCATCTACATAGTATAACAGGCAAATGTCCGTGAAATGTTACATATCCGTAGATTTACTGATTTTTAGTCGCCCATCAACGGGCTTTTCTGCATCCTTTGGTATCAGCCACATACGGCTGAATCTTGCTACACCAGGTATGCGGTTTTCTTCACACAACTTCTGTACCCGCCGCTCAGAGATACCCCACTTTTTCGCTGCATCTGGGGCAGAGATATATTCGAGCATTGTAGTTTCCTCCTGCAAATCAATTCAGCTTTTATTATATACGGTCAGCCGAATGATTGCAAGAAATGAAATATGAATTATTTAAGCTAATTGCATGAATTTATAAAGCATATTCCGCGAGAAAGGGGAACAGTAGAATGTAATAGGGTGATTGAAGATGCCTAAAAGAGCTAAAAAAGAAAAGCGTCCTGTTGCAAAAATCGACTTCAAGCCGTATGGTGCAGCAATCAAAGCTGGGCGCACAAAGCAGAAAGAATCTCGGAATAAGGCAGCCGACGCGCTGTTTATTTTGCCGTGCTATCTTGCCAACATCGAGAATAAGGGGCAGCATCCCAGCGTACAGATATTTTTAGAGTTGATGTCCCGCTATCATATCTCTGTGGATCAGATTCTTCATGGCGAAACGATGGAGGGCAAGTCTACGGAGCGTATGCAGTTTGAAACGCTGTTGGATGAGCTGACCGATGCGGAAATTAAAATTCTAACAGCAACGGCGCAAGCCTTGCTGGATGCAAGAACGGACAGCGAGGGAGAAAATTGAATACGGTGTAAGGAACGCTATGAACAGGTAGTTCATGGCGTTTTTCTTTTGCAAAATCCGCAGATGTGGCCAAAAGGCCCCATTCAGATTGTAGTATGGGTAGCGGAAGGAATACGGGGGTACGAAGTAGTCAGCAAGCACAGCAAGTGTAGCCACACTTGCGGATTTTTCTTCTTTTCAGGTCCCTTGCCCGAAAAGAGAAAACTGCTTGTTGGGATATCCCAAACCCTTATGAGAAACGGAGGTATCCGCTATGGCGAACAGGAAACGGCCCATCGTTCTTCGCTGCCCGGTGACGGCGGAGGAACGGGCTTTGATTGAACAGAAGATGGCTCAGCTCCCCACCCAGCGGATCGGTGCCTATCTCCGCAAGATGGCGATTGACGGGTATATCATCTATACAGATACCGCAGATATCAAGGCGTTCACCAAAGAGCTTTCCGCCATCGGCCGGAACATCAATCAGATCGCCAAGCGGATCAACGCCGGAGGTCCTGCGTATCAGGCCGACATGGACGAGATAC
>OKVC01000068.1_pt1 | contig 71981 bp, 59 predicted proteins | sample 1606641 | NCBI WGS metagenome assembly OKVC01 (sample SAMEA3882518, study PRJEB24775) | human gut metagenome | biome: human-associated habitat; feature: intestine environment; material: feces | place: Netherlands | collected 2009/2010
TAGAGCAGAGGACTGAAAATCCTCGTGTCGCTGGTTCGATTCCGGCTCTGGGCATGTTTTAATGCTAGGTTCTTCGAACGGTTGGTTCGAAAAAGCTTGGGCATGTTTTAATGCTAAACCAAGCATATAATTTAATATGGGGTATTAGCTCAGTCGGTAGAGCACTTGACTTTTAATCAAGTTGTCCGGGGTTCGAATCCCCGATGCCTCACTACTTTTTAAGAGCACTGTCAAAATGACAGTGCTTTTTTCGTATCAAAAATACATCACGGCTATCCTACACATTGTATGAAAAGAAGCGTGAAAACTCCACGCTATAGAGTATGTAGATTGTAAAAAGTATCTGCTACAATAAAGACAGTTAGAAAACTACAGCATGTTTCGGGGGATTCATGGACTGTACGTTTTGTCGGAAAGAAAACTTCAGGAGGTGTAGCAAATGATTATTATTGGCGAAAAGATCAATGGTTCGATTCCTTCCGTGGCAGAAGCAATCGCCAACAGAGACGCTGAATTTATCAAGGATCGTGCAAGAAAACAGGCAGAAGCGAATGCAACGTTTATTGACTGTTGTGCATCTGTTCCGGAAGAACAGGAAGTTGAAACTCTGAAATGGATGATCGACTGTATCCAGGAAGTAACAGATCTTCCAATTTCTGTAGACAGTCCCAGTGCAGATGTTCTGGCGCAGGCGTATAAATTCTGTAAAAGACCGGGACTTTTTAATTCTGTATCTGGTGAGGGAGATAAGATTGATAAGATCTTTCCAATTATGGCGCAGGAGGAAAATAAGGACTGGCAGGTTATTGCACTGTTAAGTGATGACAGCGGAATTCCGAAAAATGCGGCAGACAGACTTCGCGTTTTTGATAAGATCATGGCAAAAGCCAAAGAGTACGGAATTTCTCCATCCAGGATCCACATTGATCCGCTGGTAGAGATGCTTTGTACATCTGAGAATGGAATTGAGACAAATATTGAAGTTATTTCTACTGTTCGTGAGAAATACCCTTCTATTCATATTACAGCAGCGATCAGCAATATTTCATTTAACCTTCCGGTTCGTAAGCTGATCAATCTTGGATTTGTGGTACTGGCTATGAACGCCGGACTGGACAGTGGAATCCTTGATCCTACAAACAGAGATATGCTTGGACTGATTTATGCGACAGAAGCTCTTCTTGGAGAAGATGACTACTGTATGGAATATATCGGGGCATACAGAGAAGGACTGATCGGACCTGTAAAAAAATAAAAAATGGGCTTAAGGCAAGTCTGGCCGATTGCGGAGTCTGTCAGAGAAGACTTAAGGAACATACAAAAAATACAGTCAGGTACGAAAACAGACTGTATTTGGAAAAAAGATAAATGAGTGCAAATTAATTTCAGGAGGTAAAATCTTATGAGTAAAATGGATGAAGTTTTTGATCTGGTAGTGAGAGGAAAATCCAAACTGATCGCAGCAGCGGTACAGGAAGCCCTGGATGAGGGAAATGCAGCACCAGATGTTCTTGATAATATGATCAAGGCAATGGGCGTTGTTGGTGAGAAATTCAAAAATAATGAGATCTTTGTTCCGGAGATGCTGGTAGCAGCCAGAGCTATGAAAAAAGGTGTAGATGTTCTGAAACCACATCTTGCAGGTGGAAGCGCTGGTGTAGCAGGAAAGATGATCATTGGAACTGTAGCAGGAGATCTTCACGATATCGGTAAAAACCTGGTTGCCATGATGATTGAAAGTGCAGGATTTGAAGTAATTGACCTTGGCGTAGATGTTCCGGTAGAGAAATTTATTGAAGCAGTACGTGAGAATCCGGATGTTAAAGTAGTAGGTGTTTCCGCACTTCTGACAACAACCATGCCAGCTATGAAAGAAACCGTTGAAGCACTTAATAAAGAAGATTTCCGTAAAGACATCAAGATCATGGTCGGTGGAGCTCCGATCACTCCGGAATTCGCAGAAGAGATCGGTGCAGATGCTTATACAGCAGATGCAGCTTCCGCAGCGCAGGTTGCAAAATCACTTGCCGCATAAAGTAAACAGGCAAAAAAGCGGGTATTTGCAATCCGCTTGATTAAGGAGAAACTGGTTTGTGCAGGAATCTCCGGTATAATAGCAGATCAAGATCCGCAGAAACTATAAAGATACGATAGTTTCTGCGGATTTTTTTCTAAGACTGTATTTGTAAGATGACAGGGGGTGGCAGATTTGAATACATACAGGGTGCTTTTTACAAAAGAAAAAACAGAAGTTACGGTAAAGGAAGGAACTACAGTACTGGAGGCAGAACGGATCGCAGGCTTATCCCCGGATGCACCATGCGGAGGAGCCGGAAAATGTGGAAAATGTATGGTAAAAATAAACGGAGCTGTGGAAAAAGCCTGTCAGACAAAGATAACTACAGATATTGAAGTAGAAGCGATTGAGAAAAAATCTGAACACAGAATCCTTGTAAAGGGAACAGAGAGAGCCGTGACTTTTTCACCGGAACTGGAAATTCTGGATATTGAAATCCCGCCATGTACAGTGGGGGAAAACAGTTCAGACTGGACAAGGCTTTGCGAGGCGATAAACAGCCGCCGGAAGAAAGACACCATTTTTCAGCCAAAACTGGAAATACTGCCTGTAATCAGCCGACTGATAAAAGAGAAAAATGGAAAAGCGAGAGCGATTATCAGCGGAGATCAGATCCTGGAGCTGAAAGAACAGGACGACAGACCGGTACTGATGGCAGCTTTTGATATTGGGACAACAACGGTGGCAGGATATCTTCTGGATGAAAAAACAGGAGAGCAGCTGGCAACAGCAAGTGCATTAAATACACAGACAGAATATGGCGCAGATGTGATCATGAGAGCAAATTATTCGCTGGAGCACGGTACAGAAGAACTTTCCACATGTATCCGGGAGCTTTTAAGAAAATTGATCGGTACACTTTGTGAAGCGGCGAAAAAATCTCCGGAGGATATTTATCAGGTCAGTGTTGTGGGAAATACCTGCATGCATCATCTTTTCCTGGGAATTGTACCGGATTCTCTGGTTCATGCACCGTATAATCCGGCCATCAGTCAGGGGCTGATGTTTCCGGCAGAAAAATTCCATCTTGGTATTCACCCGGGAGGACAGTTGGTAGCTTTACCTGTTATTGCAGGTTTTGTGGGGGCAGATACTGTAGCATGTCTTCTGGCTGTGAATCTTGAAGAAGAGAAAAAGATGACGCTGATGATCGACATTGGAACAAACGGAGAAATTGTTCTTGGAAATGAGAAACGCCGTATTGCATGTTCTACTGCGGCAGGGCCGGCTTTTGAGGGAGCTAAGATTGCCTGTGGAATGCGGGGCGCAGATGGAGCGATCGAACATGCACATCTGGTGGATGGAAAACTGGAATGTAAGGTAATCGGCGGAGGCAGACCAACGGGAATCTGCGGTTCCGGTCTGATCGATATCATAGCATGTCTTCTGGATGCGGGGGTGATCGATGAAAGCGGAAAGCTGCTGGAAAATCCGCGGGTGGTTCAGATCGATGAAAACACAAAGAAAGCATATCTTCTGGCTGATCCGTTGGAATCCGGGGATGGAAAACCGGTATATTTAAGCCAGAAAGATATTCGGGAAGTACAGCTGGCGAAAGGGGCCATTGCTGCAGGAATTGCTCTTCTGGCAGAACAGATGGGGATTACTCTGGAACAGGTGGAGCAGGTTTATATAGCAGGAGCTTTTGGAAATTATATGGACCCGGCGGGAGCATGCAGGATCGGAATGCTTCCCGGGGTTCTGAAGGATCGGATCATTCCGGTTGGAAATGCGGCCGGTGAAGGCGCAAAGCTTGCACTTCTGAATAAAGAAGAACTGAAACGGGCAGAGCGGCTTGCACGTCATACGGAATTTCTGGAGCTTGCGGCATTACCTGAATTCCAGGATCAGTTTGTAGATGAACTGGAATTTCCTGAGATATAAAATCCACCAGAACTGAAACTGAATCGAAAAGCATGGGGAGGAAAACATTATGGAGCTGGAAGAATTAAAAAATATTGGAAACAGCATAGGATTTTTTAAAGTAGAAGAACTGAATATAGATAAGATTAAACTTCTTCCGGAGGTGCGCCAGATGTGCAGCACGGATAAATGCCATATGTACGGACGCAACTGGAGTTGCCCGCCTGCCTGTGGAACACTGGAAGAATGTGCGGCAGATATTTCCGGTTATAAAAAAGGAATCATTGTACAGACAAAAGGGGAACTGGAAGATGAATTTGACGGAGAGGGAATGATGGAGACGGAAGCACTTCATAAAGAACATTTTGTAAAGATGCATGACCAGCTGAAAAAATTTTTCCCCAAACTTCTTTCCCTTGGGGCCGGATGTTGCACCAGATGTGCGAAATGCAGCTATCCGGATGCCCCCTGCCGTTTTCCGGAGAAACGTTTTTCATCAATGGAAGCATATGGAATGCTGGTAACACAGGTCTGTCAGGACAGCGGGATTGAATATTATTACGGACCTGGAACAATCACTTATACCAGCTGCTTTTTCCTGGAATAAAAGTCTTTATGAGGAGAAAGTCCCAACCGGCCAGCAGTTCTGTCATATGCAGAAAAAATTTCCGGTTCTATTTCTGCGAAAGGCTTACATAGGCTTTTGGTAGCTGTATAGCTGTGGGAAACGCGCATTCCCGGTTCTGTACATTACAGAAATCTGTGGTGGATGGAATGAAATCAGTGATCAGAAACCTGAGAACAAAGTCTTTTTTGGAAAGGCGGGATTTTATGGTATATGAAAGGCTGGGAATTAAAAAAGTATGGGATGGAAAGAAAGAATACTGTTCTGAGAAAAATCCGGAGAAAAAAGAAGGAAAATCAGGTAGATATACGGAAATATTGCAGATTTTTCATATGACGGTAATGATCCTGGGAATCTTTATGGAAAAAATCTCCCGTGTACAGGCTATGGGAGGAAAACGGGCAGGGATCTTTGCAGCGTATGCAGCAGCTGGCAAAGGAAGCTGGATATGCAGAAACAAAGTGCGTTATATCGTGAATAAGAACGGAAGCGGACATGCAGTGGCGGCAGTTGCAGGCGGAAATAATGGGATGGGAAGAAGGGCCGGAGAATCAGGATTTTACCCCAGACAGGCTAGATCTCCCGGAAAACGAACTGCAGGAAATAAATACCGGGACAGGCGGCTGCTTATAGACTTCCCGGAAATATCAACAGTCCCGGAGGTTCAAAAAAGAAATGGCTGTTATGCGTATCGGGGCTGCGAAAAGCAATAAACAGTAGATGGAGATTTTATAAAAAATGCACCGTGATCGAGCAGATCTCGCTATTTGTGGCAGTACGCATATTCGGGCCCCATATGCCTGCGCCGGAGGTAACGATGTTGTGCATGGTTCCTTTTTTCAGGTAACCGCAGGAATTTTCCCAGACCAGGCCGGTGATGATGTTCAGAGGGAACAGCTGGCCGTCATGAGTATGACCACAGAGATCAAGGTCTGCGCCTGCGGCTGCCACTTCATTCAACTGACCAGGCTGATGATCTATAAAAATAATGGGGAGTGTTTTGTCAAGGGAGGCTGTAAGCTGGTCAGGTTCCTTCCGTGTGTCGGACATTTTGCGGCAGCGGGACGGATCTTTGCGGCCTGTCAGATAGAACCGGTCATCAATGAGAAGCGTTTCATCATTGAGTAGCCGGATATTGGCGGATTTCAGAAAATCCCACATTCTGGGATCGTCATAATCTTCTTTCGCATTACGGAAAGTAAAACCGGCCAGAATCGGTTCGCTGAGATCATGATTGCCCCAGCAGGCATAAACTCCGTATCTGGATTTCAGCGAACGAAGAATGGCCGCCGTTTTTTGGGGATCTTTGATCCCCTCATATTCGTTGTCAAAAATATCACCGGCAATGCAGATCAGATCCGGATCTTCGGCGTTGATCTTTTTTACAAGAAGTTCGGCATGTTTTTCCCCGATGCTGTATCCGAAATGAATATCTGCAAGCAGGACGATTTTCAGAGAATCCATTCCCTTCACCTGCTTGTCTACTTTCACATCATAAGTTTTTGTCTTAATATTCCACTGGTTTAAAATTCCATAGAGACTGATACCAATGATCAGAAGTGTACAGACTACGCCCGTGATCACGAAGGCTTTCCGGGAGTACAGCCAGGCCGGGTGAAGCGTGTGCTTCAGGATCAGTCTGCAGAGATCAGTAGTTACGATCACGATCAGGATGTAAAGAAACGTTCCCTGAAAATAATTGGCTGTATTTTTCAGGAAACGATGGATTTCAGGCGGCTTCCGGATAAGAAAACAGGTCAGAAGAGAAGTGGACAGAAAAATATAAACACCCACAAAACATACCCGTAACGCAAAGGTCTGGAAAAAATGGGTGCAGGCACCCATCCACAGGATCATCCAGCGGACGATATAAATATTGATGAGGATATATAGTGGTGCGAGAAAGATGGCAAGCATGATATGAGATACCTCCATAAAAAATTTCAGTTAAATATTTTATCCGCCTGATCAGAGAATTTAACCAAATCAAGTAAGTCCCCTGCGGGGTTGCGAAAAGCAATAAGCAGTGGGTGGGGACTTGCTTGTATCAGGAGGAGTGCAAGCTCCTCCTGATAAACTGCGGAGCAGTTATTTGGTGTAGAGCTACGTAGCGAAGCGGATTGCGAATATTCGCTTGAATGGATGGTGAGTAAGGTCTGATCACTGCAGATCCCCTTCGAATTGATATAGTATACAGCAAATAATAATTTTTTGCAAAAGAACATATATTAGGAAAAAGAACGCTTATGGTGTTTTTATGAAAAAATATGCGCTTCTTCGATATTGTCTGGTGTTTCTGGCAATTGTTCTTCCTTATTTTACGGCAGCGGCTTTTCACGGGACGGAGATGGTCCTGGCAGAGAGGAAGCCTGATATGGAAGAATATCTTCCCATCCTTGTTTTTTCACAGATTTCCCCGGATATGAAAAAAGAAACCATAAAAGCGCAGACTGTGATCGCACGGTCGAATATTCAGAGGCGGATCGGGGAGGGAAAAAATCTTGCGGAGATCCTCTGGGAAAACAGAAATACTGGAGAAGTCTGGAGATATTTTTTTACAGAAAAAAATCAAATCTATCAGCAGTCAGCGAAAGAGACGGGAGGGCAGGTACTGACATATGAGGGAAAAGTAAAGCTGACACCCTGGCATAAGATCAGCGCGGGGAAAACACGCAGCGGGGCGGAGGCTTTTCATGATGAGGCGTATACATATCTGAAATCAGCAGATAGCAGCGGGGACAAAAAATCTCCGGATTATATGAAAGTTGTGGAAATTCCGGCGGGTCAGTTTTCCGGAGAGCTGAAGATCAAAAAGCGGGATAGTGCCGGTTATGTGACGGAGCTTATGGTTGGGAAAACTCTGGTGGAAGGAGAAAGTTTTGCGGCGGGAATGGGGCTGGAATCGGCGAATTTCAGCTTGCAGAAAAAGAACGATACTTATTATCTGCGGGTGCGTGGCATCGGCCACGGTGTTGGTTTTTCTCAGTTCGGCGGAAATGAGATGGCGAAAAACGGAAGCAATGCGGAGGAGATCCTGAAAAAATATTTTCCGGATATGGAATTAAGAGTTGAGAATCCGGAGAATTAAAGGAAGTCGAGAGGATATTCCTGATTCGATTAAGTAGCAAAAGAAATGTATTATTATGAAAGAAAAATATTCAGAAAGTGAATAGACAGCCATATTCTGGACACTCTATAGATACAGAAATAGTGACTGGAAACGGTAGCAGAGTGAAATGAAGATATCCGCTTTACTGCTTTTTCCGTTGCTGAAAATGAACATATCAGACAGAGGTGGAAAGAATATGAAAAGTAAAATCGTGAGAGGCATTATCAACGGCGGAGTTTTGGCAGCAGTGGCTGCACTTGGAATTACCGTTTATCAGCTGGGGACAAAACCTATTGTAGAAAATTCCCAGGAGGAAAATTCTGTACAGATGGAAGAAGAACTTTCGGATGGGGAAAACGCAGAGGACGCGGCAGTTACCGGAAATGGCTGGGAAGATGTGGCGCAGGATGAGATGACCGATGGAGCAGCCGGAGATGAAACAGGTCTGTCAGGTGCTTCGGAAAATGGGGCAGATGCAGACGGTGTAACCGGAAGTATCCGTGAGACTGCAGGAAGCGGTGCAGCTGAAAATGAGGGAACAGCAGGAACAGACGGTAATACAATGGCAGATGTAAATAATGGGAGTGGTGCAGAGAATAAGAGTGTATCTGCGGCAGCAGGGGCAGAAAGTGCTGGCAATAGTACTGCTGGAATCGGAAATGCAGCAGATAACGCCAACGCCGGAAATGCAGCAAATAACGGAGCAGAGACTTCCTCCGCAGATACAGCCGAAACTTCCGCGGCCGGAATTGCGGCGCAGACCTTGAATTTTACAGAGGATTCCATTATGGAGTGGCCGGTGAGAGGAACGGTTCTTGTGGATTACAACATGAATGAAACCGTATATTATCCGACGTTGGATCAGTATCGGGTCAGCCCGGCTATTTCTCTGCAGGCAGTGGAAGATGCACCAGTGTATGCGGCGGCAGATGGTCAGGTGCTTTCCATTACACAGGATGCCTGCACAGGAACGACTGTGACCATGGAGCTTGGAAATGGCTATCAGGCGGTGTACGGACAGCTGAAGGATCTTACAGTGGCAGAAGGTGACACGGTAAAAGAAGGCGAAGTGATCGGAAATATCAGTGCACCGACCAAATATTATTCTGTGGAAGGCCCGAACCTTTATTTCGCAATGAGAAAAGACGGCACGCCGGTGGATCCGTTTGAGTATCTGGAGTGATGTGGCACGCCTGAGCAACAGGTAAACTGAAACGGCAGGAAGCTGAGACGGCAGAAAAACTGAAACAGCAGATATGATCGATCGGGAATGATCGCTGAAACGGATACAGTAGAATATCCTTTTTAGAGAAATTGGTTATAGCGGAAAACGTTGCAGATGAAAGTAAAACATGCGGGATGCGAGTCACTGGCATCCCGTATACAACAGAATAACTGCGAAACAATAGAAAAGCATCTTTTTTACCGGAAAGAAAACGTGTATAATCTATCTATAAATATCTGTAAAACGACGGAAAATGACAGACTTAACAGGACAGAAGAAGAGGTACATAGGTCATGAATATTAATGAAATAGCCAGACTTGCCGGAGTTTCCAGAGCTACGGTATCCAGATATCTGAACAACGGATATGTAAGCAGTGAAAAAAAAGAAGTCATCCGCAAGGTGATCCAGGAGACCGGATATCAGCCATCCTCCCAGGCACAGACATTGCGGACAAAAAAAACGAGTCTCATCGGTGTTATTCTTCCAAAGATCAATTCCGATACCATAAGCCGTGAGGTGGCGGGGATCAGTGACATTCTCACACGGAGAGGTTACCAGCTGATCCTCGCCAATACCAACAACGATGTGGAAGAAGAGCTGAAATATCTTTCTCTGTTTAAAGAACGCCAGGTGGACGGAGTGGTTTTTATTGCCACCATGTTTACCAGAAAGCATAAACAGATGCTGAAGGATTATAAGGTGCCGATCGTGCTTCTGGGACAGCATCTGGATGGATATCCCTGCATTTATCAGGATGATTATAAGGCAGCTTTTATGGTGACAGAGAAGCTTGCAAAGAAAGGAAAAAAGTTCGCTTACATTGGTGTCACAGATAAAGACGAGGCAGTTGGTGCACGCCGTAAAAAAGGTTTTATGGATGCGCTTCATAAGGGAAAGCTTGAGATCCTTCCGGAGAAGATGAAAACAGGAAGCTTCACCATGGATTCCGGCTATGAGATGGCGAAGGAACTTTTTGAGGAGGATCCATCCATTGATTCTCTGGTATGTGCCACAGATACCATGGCAGTTGGTGCCATGACTTATCTGAAGGAGATCGGACTTCGAATTCCCGATGATGTGCAGATCGCAGGGATCGGTGACGGTGTTCCGGGTAAGATCGTGGAACCGAAGCTTACCACGGTACATTTTTATTATAAGACCAGTGGAATGGAGGCGGCAGCCATGCTGGCGGATCTTATTGAGAACGATACCGGAATCAGCAAGGAAATCAAAATGGGATGTGAACTTGTGGAACGGGAATCTCACAGGTAGCAGAGAATATTCCCGCAGACAGAGGATAAAAATTATAAGTTATTGCGGAACAGGGGCAGATCTTTTGGGAGAAAAAGACCTGCTCTTTTTTGGCGGGTTTATGTGTTATGGCTGGGCAAGCACAGAAAAAGACCAGATTTTTTTGAGATGTCCTGACCGGCTTGTTTGTCTTGCGTATGTTCTTATGGAATATGTACAATTTTGACCGGAGAAATTTGTGAGATGTTGCGGATTTACAAATGAGAAGGCAGTGGTTATAATACAATCAAGATGTGAGAACGATTCCATATTAGAACACATAAAAACATGAAAAACAAGCAAAGAAATGACTGAAAAACTTATAAATACCAAGGCATTAGGAAAAACAGACATTTTAAAGATAGAAATAAATATGGAATCAATCTCATAAAAGAAACAAAAGGATCAGAAATCATTAACTTCCGGAAAAACAGAAAGAACAGACACAGCTGATCCGAAGAAATCAGTTTTGCAAAAAAAGGGAAAGCAAAAAGAGTCTACTGCCCGCAGGAAGGACAGTAAAAGAAAAGGAGGACGGACATGGATTACAGAAAGACCGCACAGGAAATCTATGATCATGTAGGAAAGAAAGCAAACATAATTTCCGCAGCACACTGTGCAACAAGACTTCGTCTGGTCATTGCGGATAATGACAAGGCAGACAAGGAATATGTAGAGAACATCGACGGTGTGAAGGGTGTATTCTTCGCACAGGGACAGATGCAGATCATCCTGGGAACAGGAGTTGTAAACAAGGTTTACGATGAATTTATTCAGATTGCCGGAGTTTCCGAGAGCAGCAAGGATGAGCTGAAGAAGGTGGCAGCTTCCAAGGCAAACCCGGCACAGCGGCTGATCAAGACACTGGGAGATATTTTTGTCCCCATCATTCCGGCTATCGTAGCCAGCGGATTCCTGATGGGAATCATGGAAGCTCTGAACTTCATGGTAAACAATGGCTTCCTGAATATCAATACCAGTGGTTCTATTTATGTGTTTGCCCAGCTTTTCAGTAATACGGCGTATACATTTCTGCCGATCCTGATCGCTTACAGCGGCGCGAAGGTATTCGGAGCCAATCCTTATCTGGGAGCGGTCATCGGTATGATCATGATCCATCCCAATCTGCAGAATGCCTGGACTGTGGCTACAGAAGGTGTGCAGGCAACACAGAAAGTATGGTTCGGACTTTATTCGATTGACATGGTTGGATATCAGGGACATGTAATCCCGGTTATCATTGCAGTATGGGTACTGGCACAGATCGAGAAGAGACTTCATAAAGTTGTACCAGCAATGTTCGACCTTTTTGTAACACCACTTGTCAGTGTTTTTGTAACTGGTTATCTTACTCTTTCCATTATCGGACCGATCTTCGTAGCTGTTGAGAACGGACTTCTGGATGGAATCCAGTGGCTCATCGCTCTGCCGTTTGGAATCGGAAGCTTTATCATGGGTGCTTTTTATGCACCGACAGTTGTTGCAGGTGTTCATCACATGTACACCATCATTGACCTTGGACAGATCGCCAAATTCGGCGTTACCTACTGGCTGCCACTTGCATCCGCAGCCAACGTTGCACAGGGTGGTGCAGCTCTTGCTGTAGGCCTGAAATCAAAGAACCAGAAGATCAAATCCATGGCTGTTCCGTCTGCTTTAAGTGCATGCATGGGAATCACAGAGCCGGCGATCTTCGGCGTAAACCTCCGTTTCGGAAAGCCGTTTATCATGGGCTGCCTCGGCGGTGCATGCGGAGCGCTTTTTGCCTCCATTACAAATCTTGGTGCTACAGGAACAGGTGTTACCGGTATCTTCGGAATCCTGCTGTGCCTGAATAACCCGGTTGCTTATATCATAATGTTTGCCATCGCGTTCGGTGTGGCTTTTGTGCTCACCTGGATGATCGGATATAAGGACGAGGTACAGGAAACAGCTGAAAAAAATATCGAAACAGAGAAAAAAGCAGATGCTCCGGCAGAAATTGCTCAGGAGAAGCCAGCAGAGGGGAAAACATCTGAGACCGGCGCACAGACCCTCTACAGCCCGCTTGAGGGAACCGCGATCCCGCTTTCAGAAGTAAAAGATGCGACTTTTGCATCAGAAGTCCTTGGAAAAGGCATGGCAGTGATTCCGTCCAAAGGTGAGGTAAAAGCACCTTGCGACGCTACCGTTTCTACAATTTTTGACACAAAACACGCAATCGGTCTTGCAACAGAAAGCGGCCTGGAACTGCTGATCCACATCGGCGTTGACACCGTTGAGCTTGGCGGAAAATTCTACACCGCACATGTAAAAGACGGCGACGAAGTGAAAAAAGGCCAGACGCTGATCACATTTGATATGGATGCCATCAAGGCAGCAGGTTACGATGTGACCACACCGCTGATCGTAACCAATACTGATGATTATGAAGAAGTAAAAATGCTTGCAGAAGGAACCGTAAATAACAGTTCTGAAGTACTGGAGGTAAAATAAATGAGTTCTCTGACAAAGGTGCTTGCGGAGGAAGTTCGAAAAATCGAGGAAACGGCAGCAGTGGGAAGGGCAATGCAGACAAACCGTCTGACCCATCACCTGATGCCGCCCACCGGATGGCTCAACGATCCAAACGGATTATGCTGGTATAAAGGAAGATATCACGTGTTTTTCCAGTATTCTCCATTTGAGTCCAACGGTGGACTGAAATTCTGGGGACATTATTCCAGCGAAGATATGATCAGCTGGAGATATGAAGGTGTTCCGCTTCTGCCGGACAGCATTTATGACTGTCATGGTGTTTACTCAGGCTCCGCCATTGCGGAAAAAGACAAGCTCCATCTTTTCTACACAGGAAACATCAAGATGGATGGAGATTATGATTATATCAATAACGGAAGGCAGTCCAGCACTCTCCATGTGGAGAGTGAGGACGGCGTTCATTTTGGAACAAAAGAAGTAGCCGTTTCCTGGGAGGATTATCCGAAGAATTACACATGCCACATCCGTGACCCGAAGGTCTGGAAAGATGGAGAGGAGTATCGCATGATCCTTGGCGGCCGTCAGAAAAGCGACCAGGGTGCCGTACTTTTTTATAAATCCGAAGACCTGAAAAACTGGAACTTCGACCATGAGCTGACCACAGAGAATGCTTTCGGATACATGTGGGAATGCCCGGATTATTTTACCCTTGAGGGACAGGAAGTACTTTCTGTATCTCCACAGGGACTGACAAGGGAAGAGTTCCGTTTCCAGAACATCTATCAGTCCGGATACTTTATCCTGAAGGACGGAAAGCCGGAGGAAAAAGATTTCCGGGAATGGGATCACGGTTTTGATTTCTATGCACCCCAGACATTCCAGGATGGAAAAGGCAGACGGATTCTCATCGGCTGGATGGGAATGCCGGATGCAGATGAGGAGTATGTAAATCCTACAGCGCAAAGTGAAGGATGGCAGCATTGTCTGACGGTTCCAAGGGAAGTTACGTATAAGAACGGAATGCTTTATCAGTATCCGGCGAAAGAACTGAACGGGCTGAGAGAGAATGGGACTTCCATCAGCGGTTCCAGCGTGGAGCTTCCGGTGAACGGACCATTTGATCTGGATATTCAGGTAAAAGGTGACCAGGGCAAGGTAAGTCTTGGGGAAAATCTTTTCCTGGAGTATCAGGGCGGAGATGTGATCTTAACTCTCTCCGAAACAGCCGGTGCCGGACGTAAAGTACGTAAAGCACATGTTCCATCCGGTAAAGTTGAAAGTCTCAGGATCCTTGCGGATACTACAGCTGTGGAGATCTATGTAAATGGCGGAGAAGTGGTTTTTTCCACCAGATATTATCCGGAAACGCAGGCGCAGGCTGTGAAAGTGGAAGCAGCGGATGTTGATGGAAAGATTTATGGGCTGAAGAATTATGTGATGGAGTAGGTCTTCTGCTTCGGAATTTTATCGAATCAACAGCGAAGCAGTTATTCGGAGTAGAGCTGCGTAGCGAATGCGGATTGCGAATATCCGCTTGACTATTCACAGAAATAAAAAATAAACGTATAATAAAGCAGGTGGGAAAATCCGCAGCCGGAATCCCGACCTGCTTTATTTTTTAATATAAGTGAAATACATGAACCGTGCCGGCTGCTTGAGTATAGAAGGACGGCTGCTGAAGAAACGCCGGTGGCTGTCTTTACATAGAAAGATGCTGGTTGACGGGATATTTGCTTTACAGGATGGCAGATATCCGGGGAGATATTAATGAAGATGCACTGGCATATTGGCATTGTATTGCGGGGATTTTTTACAGAAGAGGAGACAAATATGAATTACACGTATATCGTGCAGTGTGCAGACGGCACGCTCTACACCGGGTGGACAAACTGTCTTGCCAGGCGGATGAAAGCTCATAATGAAGGCAAGGCAGGCGCCAAATATACACGGGCCAAGAGACCGGTAAAACTGGTTTACTATGAAGGTTTTGCCACAAAGGAAGAAGCCATGAGCCGGGAGTACCGGATCAAGCAGCTGACCAGGGAGAAGAAGCTGGAGTTGATGAAGTTTTGAATGGCGAGAAGCATTCCGACATTTCAAATGACTTTAAATGTGTGGATCATTATGCAGCGGAACTGAAAGGTAAGGATATGTGTTTGGATGAATCTTATTGGTACCGCAACATAACAACCGAATCAAAAGTATCCCCATTGTCAATCCACTGACAGCTGCCATCATTCTTTTTACAGATATCTTCAATTATGGACAAGCCGAATCCATGGTTGAGGATATCTTTTTTTGATGTTTTGTTGTTGAATGGTTGTGCCGGATTTTTGCTGTTTTGCATGTGGACAGTAAGAAAACCGGCGGACATTTTTGATGTTACAGAGATAAACGGTGCTTCAGAACCGGAAGCGTTGCAGCTTTCGATTCCATTATCCAGCAGGTTGAAAAATATACTGCTCAGTTCCGAAGAGGGAATGTTGGATTTCTCCGGAAGAAGAACCTCGTAGGTAACTTTGATATTTTTCTGCATGGCAAGAAATCTTTTGTCCGCAAGGATGGCGTTGATCAGGCTGTCCTGACAGATGGGATGGAAACGTTCTCTCTGAAAATCATCGGTGATGGCTGGCAGGTAGTCCTGGATTTTATCATATTCGTTCGTTTGCAGGTAATTCTGAAGTGTCTGGAGTTTGTTGATGGTAGCCTGCTGGAATGCCAGAGTCTCCTGTTTTCTGGAAATAAACAGCTGCTCCTGTTCTTTCTGTAACTGTTCCTGCTTCTGAAGAGCCTGAAACTTTGCTTCTTCCTGAGCATTTTTGAGCGATCGTCTGGCAAGAAGATAGATTCTGCGGTAAGTGAGGGCCAGAAAAAAGAGAAGCATTATCTGGCAGAACAGAGCATATTCCTGCAGCAGAGCCTCCAGGAAAAGAGATGCCTGAACACAGAAAAGTTCTATAAAAAGAATAACAAAGCCTCGTTTCATAAAGTCCTCTTTTCCGGCGGAAGTTCTGAAAGAATTGTTTTCAGATATGCATCTGCCTCATGATATTTTTTTGCGCGGATCAGATAATTCAGTGAAAAGAGATGGTTTTCCATATCGTGATTCCATTTTCGCACAGATCGATATTCCTGTTCCATATCTTTTGTATATTCCAGCTGTTTCTGAAGAAAGCTCATTTGCTGAATCAACAGTTCGTGTCTTTTTTCTCTGACAGAAATGTTGTGAAAGGCTCTGGCTATGATCAGACAGCAGAGAAGATTGAGAAACCAGTATAAAATGATCAGCCATTTTAACCAGGGAGAATTTTCACGGTATAGCAGTATTCCCATAAGAAGTGAAGATGCCTGTACGGGAAAAAGGAGTTCAGCAATGGTGGTCAGATGAATACTGTGGGAATAATCCCGGATCAGAGGAACCAGTTTTTTAATAAAAAGCAATGCAACGAAGAAATCTATGGTCATTAAAAAAAGCATTTCACCGGATGTATAAAGCAAATTATAACGAAACGATTTTCCGTGGTGTATAAGAGTGTAAATCGGCAGGGTAAACATTACAGCGATATTTTCAGAAACTGCCAGAATACATATTAGGATCAGAAATGTGGAAATCTTTTTTTTCAGAGGATCGGAAAAATAAAAAACTGTCATGAGAAGAAGTGTCAACTGGATAAGCCAGGACCCCATACTGGGAAACCAATATTTTGACATACCGGCAGCTGTCATCGGAATCATAAATGAGAGAAAAAAACGGATACGGTTTTTTGAAAAAAAGCTCCGGGATGGCGTAAGGATACCAGTGCAAAATCGGACACAGATATAGGAATTTATGAAAGAACTCGGAAGAAGAGCGTATAAAATAAATTTCAGAAACTGTGGCATGAGAGTACCTTCTTTCTTGGAAATGTTATAGGATATCAGAGCAAAATACGAAAGTCAGTCTTTCGGAATCACAGCATCAGCAGAGAAAAAGATTTTTTAACATTTTCATAATGTGCGCGGCTGACAGGAATCTGCTGACCGGTGGTCAAAGTAATTTCTACATGCTGAAGCCTGGAAACTGCATGAAGGTTTACGAGAAAACTTCTGTGGCAGCACACGAAAAAATCTGGAAGCTGTTGCTGGAGAATATTCAGTTTGTCACGGACTGTATAGGTTTCAGTTTTTGTATAAATAAATGTTTCACGCAGATTTCGTTCCAGATACAGGATATCATTTACCGCAATTCGGATGTGAGAATGTCTGATCTTAAGTGTGAGAAACTGTTCTTCATTTGTCTGGAGATTTTTAAGTGCAGCATCCAGTGCAGCCGGCAGATATTCGTTAAGCCGGTTTTTGTAAATGAAGTAGGTGTGCTTCGTGGAATAGACATCGGAGGCATATTCCAGATACTGACTGATAAAGATCAGCTGTGTCCGTGGATTCTCTCCGTTTATTATCTGGCCAAGTTCAATTCCGGAAACCGTTTCCTCTCCCAGAGAAATATCCAGAAAAACAATATCATAAGGGCATCCAATCTCAGGCAGAGAAGTTATAAATTCCTTTCCGGAAAGGAAGGGATGCAGTTCATAAGGTACTTTCAGAATAGTTTCGATATTTTTCTTTATAATTTCCACAAAGATCTCACTGTCTTCGCAGATTGCAATTTTCAACATACGCATACTCCAGAAAATTATTCGGCTGCCCGAGGCAGCCGTAGTGTCGTTATATGTCAAATATACATGAAAACAGGTGGAAAGTCCAGTGAGAGGGAAAAAGCAGCGTACACAGACAAAATGTGAAAGTATGTTATATTACACTGGTAATTGTAAAGAACAGAAATAAGAATGAAGTTATTTATTACCACTTTTGGGCTATTTATGCAGAATGGTTGAAGTAAGAAGGTTCAGGATGTTATGATTAATTAATAATAGTCAAGGAAGCACATGCTCATTTTTTAAAGAAGTATGTGCTTTTTTGGTGCGGATTTTGTCGAAATGTTTTCATTGCGTTTTCGCCCATATTGTGCTAATGTAAAGAAAAAGCATTTCATTTCTATTGATCTGTGCGGAACACTTCCGTATCTGTAATTCACCGGCCATTCGGCTTTTACAAAGAAATCTCAATGCTTAAATCACATGATCACGCAGGGAGATTTCCGGAAGCTGTTTTTACTGTAGGATTCTCCCGACTGCCCAAGAAGGAGGATACTACATGGAAGAAAGTAACATCGATGTATTAACTGCAAACCGGATGTATAAATCCCGGATCTTTGCAATGTTGTTCAGCGACAGGAATGAATTGCTGAAACTTTATAACGCAATTAACGGAACCAGTTATGATGACCCGGATCTTCTCCAGGTGAATACGCTGGAGAACGCTGTGTACATGTCCATGCAGAATGACGTTTCATTTATCATTGATATGCGGCTGAACCTGTATGAACATCAGTCAACTTACAGTCCGAATCTGCCAGTCCGGTATCTGCTGTATGTGGCGGATGTGTATTCGGATTATACGAAAGATATGAATCTTTATGGAACGAAAGCTGTGAAACTGCCGACACCGAGGTTTGTGATCTTCTACAACGGCCAGGCAGAACAGCCGGACCGGAAAGAATTGAAATTGTCGGAGCTCTTTTCAATTCCGGATGCAGACCCGTCTCTGGAACTGAAGGCAGTCATGTTAAATATCAATAAAGGTCATAACCGGAAACTGATGGAAACCTGCCGGACCCTCCAGGACTATGCGGAATATACCTTCCGTGTAAGAGAATACGCAGCGGAAATGCCACTGGATCTTGCAGTAGAGCAGGCAATCACAGAATGCATCAGCGAAGGGATACTGGCAGATTTTCTGAGAAAAAACCGAGCGGAGGCGAAGAAAGTGAGCATATATGAGTACGATGAAGAACGGCATATGAGACAGACTCGTGAGGAAGGTATGGAAGAAGGATATGCCAATGGGTTTAGTCAGGGAATTATCCAAACCGCAGTTAAAATGCTGAATCTCAAAGAATTTACAGATATTCAAATTCGAGAAGTTACAGGACTTGACCAGAAGCAGTTGGATGAGCTGAAGAAGAAATGAAATAAAAATGTTGTAAGACTCATCAGTTAATAATGGTGAAAAAAGCACATGCTTATTTTACAATTTATTTTGTAAAGAAGTATGTGCTTTTTTATTTCAAAAAACTGTATACACGCAAAGTGGAACAAATGTGAAAGCAGCCTCCGTTACACTAATAACTGTAAAGAACAGATGGAGCAGACAATTAAAAGGAGGATGCAGAAATGAAAGATACGGAGATTATGAGCACAGAGCAGATGACAGCAGAAGATGAATCCAATAGAACAGAGCAGACGGCAGAACCATTTTTGATTCCAGATATGTCAGAAGAAGATACTGAGGATGAAAATTTGGAGGATATGGTAGATATTGACAGCCTGGTCGCAAAAATTGATGCCAAAATCGCAGAACTTGAAAGAGAAGAAAATGAATTCAAATCAGTAAAAGAAATCATTTTTCAGAGTATTAAGACGACATTGGAGGACCATCATATTAAATACGTATGCAATCCGGCTCAAGAATGGGTAATCGAAATCAGTTTTTCAATTGATAATAAACCATTTCATATGCAGATTATTTTTGAAAATGAAAAAATCATCGTTCATTCTGTTTTCCCTTTCAGAGTCCAGGCAAATTCGCTGGCGTTAGTCTGTTTACATATGGCAGAATTTAATAGAAACAGAGCATTTTCCACTATGCAGCTGGATATGGACAGTGGGGAAATCAGTATGAATTATACCTATCTTATCAATAAGGCAGACAACTATAATGCGGAACATTTTTGGACGTATATGCTGTCCTTTATTCAGCCTTCGCTTGATACATACGTAAGACTGAACCGTCTCGCTGTAGGAAAAGTTTCAAAGACTAAAAAAGAGTATTATAAAGCGCTGCTTGAAAAATCTCTGGCAGTTCTTAACGGGGAAGAAGATGAAGAGAATATTATTTATGGAGATGGATGGGTCAAAGACTTTTTTGATCGTAAACAGGCACTTCTGGAAAGATTAAAAGCAGTAACTGAACATAACTTACCAGATGACACCTCTGAGAAAGTGGAAGAAAAGGCTTCTTCTTTTGATGAAAATGTTAAAGCAGAAGCGTTATCAGGAAATACAGATATGCTTCTTCCATTTGAAGGACTTGATCGTTCTTCGACAAGCGGAGAAGATGACTAGGGGGGAGGGAAAACTATGTTGGCAAATAGAGATATGGCAGTGGAAGCTGCAAAAAAAATGGTTTCAATGCAGTTTAATCTTGCGGATGGGCTTTCAGGAATGGACATAGGGAATGCCGGATATTTATATGAGACAGACTCTTCCAATGAATTTGAAAATAATCTTGTAGAAATTGAAGGTACGTATGCCGGAGCAGGGAAAGAAAGCGGAACCGTTTTATTAAAATCTGAAAATAAAAAAAATACCCTTGTGATGGTTAAGGAAACAGTATATAGCAGATCTATTACCAGTAATAAGAGCATTGCAACAGGTGAAAAACTTTATGTGATTGCAGTTAAAGCAGAAGGCTGTTCGGTTTATGTTCCGGTAGTTGTTTTGCGTGATTCGGAAAAAGAGTATTTTATGATGGTAAAAAGTTTATATGGAAGGACAATTGCTATTAAGGATTTCTACAAACTGAGCGTAGAAGAGCAGGAGTCCATCATGGTTCAGACAAAAACCGGTCATCATAAGAGATATTCTTCAGGAGAGGAACTTTTTACTACCAAAAAGAATCAGATGCTGAGATATGCATTAACCAAGGAAACGTATCCTCCGGATACGCAGCATGTGATCGAGACTATGTTTAGGTCTTCAGGGGTAAAAAACAAAGCAGAATTGCGGCAGAAGTATATTTTTGCAATCTCGCCTGTATATAAGGACAGAATTCCGGTAACAGAGAAGTCATTTAACATCCTTAAGAAACGTTTTTATAAGATGAACGGACCTAAGCAGCAGCTCAAAGACATTTTGCTGGCGACGGAAAGAGCAGAAAAAAAGGGGTGTAAGCTGTTATTCGTAGGAGCGCCAGGAGTGGGAAAAACCAGTCTTATGATGGCGATTGCGGATGTAATGAATATCCCGTTTGAATGTATTCCTTTAAATGGTCTTTCATGTCCTCTGGAAATTGAAGGATTGGATCCAAGTTATGATAATGCAGACGCCGGAGCTATTGTAAGAGCATTTGCGGCTCATGGGACGTCGCAGATGATTATCGGTCTTGATGAGTTTGATAAGATGAACAGAGAGACAAGGGAGGGTGATCCCATGAGCGTCTTTTTAAGGCTGTTTCTTGGTGATCATTATGATAAATTTTTACAGTGTACGATCAAAACTGACAATACGGTCTTTATTGCTACTGCGAACAGTATTGAAGATATTCCAGAACCGATCCGAAACAGATTTGATGCGATCGTATATTTTGATGAATATTCCAGGAAAGATAAACTGGAGCTGGCTAAGTGCCATATTATTCCGGAAGTTCTTCAGAATTATAATATTTCAACAGAAAATATCAGATTTGAAAACAGAGCAATTGAAAGTATTATTGCAAATTACTGTGAAGATGATGGAGCGAGAGATCTTAAACATAATATTGAAAGAATCGTTCGACGTGTGATTGCTTCTGGTTTGACCGAGTCACAGAAAGTAGTTACAGAAGAATATGTGGAAAATGTTTTAGATGAATTGGTTAAAGAGACACCGGGACTTTACTTTAATAAACACCGGGAGAATTACACAGAGCCGGTTTCACAGGAGATTAAGAAATGTATTGCGGCATCCCAAAAAGCATCATTTCATAATACGGATCGCTATGGAACAGAAAAAATGAGACAGAAGTTAGGATATCTTCTTGCCTGCAGAAAAGAAGAAAAAACATATCTGGATGAATTTGACCCGTTAGTTCTTTATAATACTTTGCATAAATCGTTGTTCGGAATGGATAATGTTATTGATCAGATTACAAGATTTTATTACACGGAGTATCTTCAGGGAGGCAGCGGATTGAATAAAAATCTGGCGTTATGTGGAGGATATGGTACTGGTAAAACATCTATCGTAAAGTACATTGCGGATGCCATTGGATATCAGTATGTAAAGATTTCGCTTAACGGAGTAGATGATATCAAAGAGCTTCGTGGTTTTTCACAGACGTATGCTGGCAGTGAGCCTGGACGATTTATAAAAGGAATTAAAGAAGCGGGATCTACCAGGATTGTGCTTCAGCTGGATGAGCTTGACAAATTAAATTCCAAATATGCAACAGCAATTCTTGACTTGCTTGACCGGGAATTTACAGATAGCTTCCTTAATGTCCCCGTTGATTTCTCAGATGCTATTTTTGTTGCTACTGTAAATAACTGGGGTGATGTGCCAGCAGTACTGAGGGATCGTTTTTTGGTACTTAATGTAGATGGATATACGCGAACCGAGAAGAGAAAGATCGTATCAGATTATATTGTTCCCAAATTGGAAAAAAGTTATGCTGACAGTGGAGTAACAATTGCATTTGATGATGGGGCAAAAGAGCTTCTTTTAAAAACATATGCAAACTCCTTTGGTGTGAGAGATGCGGAAAAAGCTGTTCAGCTTATCTGTTCTGGCAAACTTGTTGATCAGGCTGCGGAAAAAGATTCAATGCGAGTTATTATTAACAGGGAGGATGTAAAGAAGTATCTTGGAGTAGAACCTGTTCCAAGAGGAAATTTTCCAGAAGAGGCTATCCCCGGTATTTCGAAAGCATTATCGGTATGCAATGGGGGAATTACAGGAAGTACTTTTGCTGTTGAAACAGTACTTACAGAGGGAGAAGAATGTCTTGAAGTAACAGGGCTTCCAAAAGAAACAGTAATGGATTCTGTAAAAATCGCCGTGACTTATATTAAAAAAAGATATCCAACATTTCTTAAAGAAAAAGAAATTCATATTCATTTTGGAGAAGGAGCCATTACAAAAGACGGACCTTCGGCTGGTGTGGCAGTATTTACAAGTATTTTATCAGCAGCAGTGAATAAACCGATTATGGATAAAAAGGCATATGATATTGCATACACAGGTGAAATCAGTTTAACAGGAGGGATCTTTGCGGTAGGAAGTATCTTTGAAAAAATTCAGGCTGCATGTGATTCCGGGTGCAGTAAAGTGTTTATTCCGATGCAGAATTATGAAAGATTGGACGAGCAGAGACTGGAGGAATTTGCCTGTGACGTGATTCCTGTAAAACATCTTTCGGAGGTTGTTGCGGCAATTTATCCTGAATTACAGTAAAAGTAATAGAGAAAACAATAATGGAGCATGAAAAATATAGAAGTTTTTTCAGGCTCCATTTAGTTTTGAAATAATAATTATTTGTAAACACAAAACAAATATGAAATACAAGACTGCTATACTTAGTATATAAAAACACAAAAGATTAATTTTACAGAATGAATGAGGGAGGAAGAAGAGATGGGACGCTGGGGATTTCATGCATATGTGGGAGACAATGGAGATATTTATCATGAAGAAGATATTTATTTTGCGGATCAGAAAATGTATGAAGGGGAATATGATCCGGAGGAGTGGGGAATAAAAGATAATAAACAACACTTTCCAAACAGTACCACGAGATTGGCAGAACCTGTTGATAAGCGTGGTTTCCCAACAGTAATACGAAACAAAAAAACTGGAAAGATCGCGGATATTAAGGTCAATAGAAGTGGAGTAAGACTTCCAATCCATGCGGGTTCCTGCCCTCAGGTTAAAGCAATTTGTTTTGCGCTTCCATCAACTGGAAAGACAACCTTTTTTTTAACTACGCTAATGTCACAGAGATATTTGAATGCTTTGGCGGCTGTAAATTCTTCATTAAATTTTACAGAAGATCTTACGGAACCCAATGGCCCGCAAAATCAATATAGAAAAAAGATGCGGGAATTCGAAAGGCAAAGGTTGCTTCCAGGCAATACATTACCAGGTCAGATGGTTACATATCCTTATTATGTTTCATCCAGAGAGAAACGGATCCTGTTATCAATGACAGACGTATCAGGTGAGGACTGTAAAAATTTAAAATGGAATGCATCCAGAATTATCATGAACAAGTATTTTTTGGTTATGGTATCCGCAGCTGATATCATTAATGCGGATGGAGAATACGTTGAAATGATTCAAAAGCTGATAAATAATCTGAAAATACACCGCGTGGACAAAAATTTTGAAATCCTTTTTATTATTACGAAAGCAGATTTATTGTATGAGGATATGGATTTTGAAGATACTACAGATTTTGATAACTCAATAGAGACTAATAATAGCAGGATAGAACTTATGACCCATTCAAATGGCTTTGATAGGAGAAGATTTGAAAGAAAAGAAGAGATTATTAAAGATTATCTGAGCTACAAAGCTCCAAACCTTATCAACAATTTAACACGCACTTTTAAAACCAGGGTGCATTATTTTCTGATCGCATCCCTGGGTACAAGTGTCCAGGGGAATCAGTATGATAGTTATAAGCCGTATTCGGTGGACGAACCGTGGGTGTATATATTATTCAGGGAAGGTTTATATCCTGAAGCAGAGGAAAGAAATACTCCTATTGTAGAATATTTGTCACGGAAACTGAAGCAGGTCCTGAAATTGGATGAGGAATGATCTGGGAGATTGGAGGTGGAAAAAGAATGATCAAAGAATATATTACCACTTATGATCCGGCACGTGGAGGTGCATATTTACGGAATATTGGCGGATTGACAAAAAAGGAAGTGAAAAAAATTGCAAATGATTATATCAGTATTGAACCAGAAGAGGATATTCTGACAGTATCTGTTTTTCCTGTTTCTTATTCTACGGTTTCCATTGCCACTACCAGAAAGAATGTAACAAGAGAAGAACCCAGAATGCATCCGGTATCACATGGGATTATAGTTAATAACAAAAGTGTTTCAGTTGAGCTAAAAAGAATGGAAAAGACTGGATTTTCATTTTTAAATCGGGAACTTGATGAGCATGACAATCCTGTTTGTGAGGGAAAACATGTTGAAAAGAAAGCATATCCGGAGAATCATACGAAACAGGATGATGCTAGAAAACTCGATGATTTTTACAGAGTTATAAAAATTATTGAGAACAAAGAAAAAGTGCTTTTACGGATGGATAAAACAGAAAGAACACAATGGTTGGTTTCTTTATACGATGTGCTTTTGCCGGAAATGATAAATAAAATCTTTATTTCCATGGGTGAGTGTCCTGTAAATCCGCCTGACATTTTAATAAGAGATACCATCAATGTTCAGAATAACGAAGATGAATATGAAAAAGAGAATTTACATCAGTTTGAAAAGGAAGGACATTTTTTTTGGAAAAAATATGGGAATTTTCCCAGGTTGGAAAAAAATATAATAAATAATAACAGCGAAGGTAAAAGAAAATTAAAAAAGTGTTATTACATAAGGTGTAAATATAAGCTGGCTAGATATGATGGAGCTGAAAATATAAGAGATGTTTTGGAAGAATACGAAATATTACTGGAACTGTTAGAGAGAGAGCAGTCAGAGGATCCGAAAAATATAAATGTATGGCTTTGTCAATTACGCAAATGTTTTGTCTCAGAAGATTTATTCAGAAGAATGCTGGAGTCAGAGTTTCCATTTTTGGATAACTCACAACAGATACAGCAGGTACCCGTCACTACAAATATAAAAAAGGATCTGGCGGATGAGTGCATGGAATATGTTGTTAAAAACAAGATGCCCGCTGGATTTCAGGAAATAAATTCTCAGGATGAATGGAAGGAATTTCAATTGAAGATCAGGAGGAAATTATTGAAACATGAACTCAGGAAAGGAGAATACGAACGGTTTGTGACTGTACTTTTTTGGGCATTTCAGTATTCAGCGGATGGAAAGGCAATAAGACAGGGTAATTTATTATGGTCTTCTTATGATTTGAGGGAAATCTGTATCTTTATCCAAAGGCTAAAATTTCCATTGAATTTAAAGCTTGGAAAGGCAGTCAAAACAAGATTGTTTGAATAATAAAAATATATTTGCTGGGGAGGAAGGAAAGATGGGAAACAGGACGGATAAAAAAGGCTATTTAGGTCTTATTCTTGTACTTGGGGTTATTACAGTTTGTGCTTTTTTTAAAATCATGCCAAAATATCAGCTGAAATTATTTGAAACAAAAATATCAGCCAGTGTATTTTTTATTACATTGTCTTTATTTTCAGTCATAGGTGGATTGGTCATTTCAGTGAAAAAAGAGAGGAACCTGAAGAGTGCACTTATAATATGGCTTCTCCCATGCTTAATATATTTAGGCGGATTTTATTGGAAATCACTGACATTCTGGTATATTACACTGTTTCTTATCATTGCTGGAAGTTTGCTTATGACTAGAATATCCAGAGAAATTGCTAGATCTTCTATGTCGGACAATGACTCATACGTAGTATTGGGCAAAAGATCAAGAGATATCGTTGTAAGAGCTATTATCTGTTTTGCTCTTGCAGCTGGAGTTCTTTTGGGTACATTTATCGAAAAGGAAAAAATTTTTCCCCAAAATACCAATACCAAACAAGATTATCAGGCTAAAAAGAAAGCAAATGATCAAAGTAAATATCTTCTTTTTTTTGATAACTGGCAGAATACGACTTCGGAACAAAAAAAGCAGGCAGTTATGGCTTTGATTGATTTGGAAACGAAGGCATTGGGGATTAATGGGAACTACCAGATAAATATCACTTCACTGGCAGATGGCGAAAAAGCAAAATATAGAGAGGAAAAGGGAAAAACATATATTCAGATAAATGAATCAATATATAATGCAACAGATGGATATAAAATCATAAACGTAATCTGTTTCGGGATGTATTATGACTATCAGAACGTACAAGTGAATTTTTTTAAAGAGCTGTGTGATAACAAAAAGTTACAGAAATATAAAGGCTTGCCATTATTCAAGAAAAGTGAATTATATTCAAATAAAGAAAAAGGAGTTACATATAGAAAAAAGGATTGTGTAGCTTATGCAGCTACCCGTGAGAAACACTACCAAAAAAGTATTAAACAATATAAAGAAGAAAATAAATAAGAAAAGATGCATTTTCATATAAATATAGTTGATGAAAATGCATTTTTTGTTGTATGGCAAAAAAATAAACCACCTGCTAAGCCGGTGGTCATGATTTGCAAAAATTGACAACTAATGACGAGAAATCGGATATTTATGAAAAATAATTGAATTGACGAATAAAAATCTGTAAAATTAAAATGCAGAACAAAAATGCTCTTTTCTTATATTACAATAAAATAAAAAGAAAAGAGGATGTGTATATGGAAAACAAAAATGTTGAATTATTAGGAGGCATTTTTACAGCAGCCGGACATGATTGTATTTTGAACAGAGAAAAGTGGACAGAAGAAGCGGCTATATGTTTAAAAACAGCTGGTGCTGATAATATACAGGCAGATAAGCGAAGAGGGCAGGTTATATTTCGGATTGGAAATCGGAGAGAGACAGATATATCCTACTGTCTTCGTATAAAAATGAGTTCAAGGCTATTTTTGCTGGAGCATAAAACAGATTCTGTTTCCCCCAATGGTGCTGTTCATCTAATGAGGTGGTATGCGGCAAAAAGAAATGAGAGTCTATCCAGAAATATTCAATATAATCTGAATCCGGTATACCTGACAGGCAGGATATTCATAAGAAATGGTGACTGGAAAAAAGAACTTATAAAGAGAACTCATGAAATGAATCGCATTATAGAAAGGGATCAGAAGATATTGGAAGAAATGTGGCAGGGAAAGGTACCGGAAGAAATACAGTGGCAGATTGTGAAGGAATACAGAGAATATGAAGGGGAGATAAGAAATGGGATCGATATTTGAGCAAATGATAGAGGGTTTCAGCCAAAAGGATACAGGAGTGTTTCTTGATGAATGTATGAACACAAAGCTGAATGTGAAACAAATAAGAAAGATTCCTGTGAGATATCGAATCATAGCAGCAGGATTTGTGTCACATATGAATCTGGAAGACCTGAATCAGAAACTGGAGGACAATGGATGTGAACGGCTTTATGCGAGGAATATAACAGAAGCCAGTTTGATCTATGCATTTCAGAATAAAAAATCCTATGAGGAATGGAGACGGCTGTACGAATTATGTGAAGATATGAGAGCTGAAGTAGAGGATCCATGGTTTAACAACGGAGCGATAAAGCTTAATGAATTAGAAAACTATGTACAGGAGAATTCAGAAAATAAAGATGGACATCTGCTCACACAGCACATTACGCAGCATTTGAGCCAGAATATCCGTAAGCAGAGTAATGACGAAGCGTTTTTGGATTTTATGAAAAAAAATATGGAACAGTTCCGACCGCTTAGAGATAAAGCACGATATTATTATTGTAAATATTTGCTGTTTTTTATTAATGAACGGGTGGAAAATTACTTAAATGCGAGAAAAACTCGGTTTGATCTTGAATATGCAACCGTGGATCTGAATGTATTAAAATGTGCTGCGAAACTGAGAAAAAAATTTAATAATGACCAGGATATTATAAATGTATTAAAGGAGACCAGTCTTTCCTGTGGTAATATTTATGAGGCTTTTAATGAATTTTATTTTGGATACAGTACTTCAGACTGGCTGGATGTGTTATTAGATAATTCTTCCTGGAATCTGGAACTTTTAAACTTAAAGGAGAAAGCTGAGCTTGCGAATGCGATACGGTCACACGAAAATGACTGGAGGGAACTTTCGGATGAAGAGGTCATCCGTAAAAAGCAGTTTGAACAAGCACAACGGGAACAGGAGATTGATGAGGAGTACAGACCAACAGACTATGTATCGGCCAATGGAGAAAACTCTAATCATGGATATCAGAAAAACCGTTCCGGTGAAAAAACAGTACGAGGTTATATTCAGGGAAGTCTGGACCTGGATCGAATTACCCTGATTTTTTATCTTCTCTTTTTTGCCAACCGATTTGTACAGCACAAAGATTTGGAAATGAACAGAAAAAGGTTAGATGAAATTCTGGAAAATTGTGGCTTCCAAAGACTCAGTGAAGATAAAGAGATGGATTATTTCGTAATAGAATATCTTGAAGCTGAGAATCGTGAGGAATTTTTGCAATTAACTGTGGAGGCAGAAGCCAGGGAAAAGAAGAATTCTTATCTGTATCACATTTACAGAGGCGCTGTCAGTGAAGATAAGGTTTTTGAAAGTTTACTTAGAAACAAGAAGTAGGAGAAAAATATGCCAGAGGAAAAAGAAAAATATCTTGCGGAAGGAACTGTGCTTGACCGACGATACGAGATCCGCAGAGTAGTTAAATGTGGTGGCTTTGGAATTATATATGAGGCATATAATCAAAATTCTCAGAAAAGAGTAGCGATAAAAGAACTTTTTGAGTCGGAATATATGTATCGCAATGGGGAAAAGCTGGTAATTTCTGAAGAGAAAAAACATATTTTTGAAAATGAAAAAGAAAAGTTCCTGAAAGAAGCAAGACGATTGTCAGATTTTTCTTCGGAACCTGGCATTGTTCATGTTTTGGATTATTTTCAGGAGAATAATACGGCTTATATTGTGATGGAATACATTGAGGGCATTGATCTTGAATGTTATTTCAGACAAAATAAAAAGATAAAACCGGAAGATGTGTTCAGGATGCTGTTTCCGGTAATGCTGACGTTAGGTAAAGTTCATGAAAATAAAATAATCCATCGAGATATCAGTCCTGATAATCTGATACTTACAAAATCGACCAATGGAGAAATTCCGGTTGTAAAATTAATAGATTTTGGCTCTGCCCGGAATTATGTTGATGAGAAAACACAGACGATTGATCTCAAAGCGGGATATACACCTCCTGAACAGTATCACAATAACAATCCAGGCCCGTGGACAGATGTATATGCTTTATGTGCGGTGATGTACAGAGGCATTACCGGAAAGAAACCTGTAAATGCACTTGTCAGAGTTGAGAACAATGAATTACAGATGCCTTCTCAGATGGGCATACTCATAGATCATCGTTTGGAACAGATATTAAAAAAGGGTCTTTCTGTAAAGTGGGAAAATCGTTACCAGGATATGGCTGAGATGGCAGAAGAAGTCCGAAGGATACTGTTTTCTGAAAAGAAAAAACATTTTATCGGAAAAGAAAAAATGTTTCTGGCTTTGAGCTGCGGTATCTGTCTGATCGTAGCGAGTGGATTTTTTGGCTGGAATGTGTATCAGTCAAATCTGGCATATTTTAAATTTCATGGAGAGAAAACAGAGATAGTCCAGCTGATTCCCTATGATGATATGAGCACGGGTGATTATAATAAGGCAGCAGAGATCATTGATCAGCGGCTTAATTATATTGCAGGTAAAGATAAGTATATTCTGCGTAAAAAAGATGAAGAGCTTGAAATAGAAATGCCACTTTCTTTTTTTGAAAAAGCTAATACATCTTTGAGTGATGGAGATATTGAAAAAAAGATAAAATCATGCATGAAGCTGGTGGCCCAGCCAGTGAATTTATCTGTTGCGGTGGTAACGGATGAAGAGACAAAAGGAAATATAAGGATACAGGAGTTAAGTAAAGAAGATATTGTATCTGCAAAGAGAAAAAAAGGGAAAATACCGTCAAAATGTAAGATTTCAGAAGACAAGCTGGATCAGGATCAAAAAGACAGGATAGACAGAGAGCACTATGTGGAAATTCGGATTTCAAAAGATGCCGCAAAAAAAATGAAGGATAAATTATATCGGAAATATAAAGATAAAGGCTATATGTTGCTGGTTACAGACGCAGGAAGTACAAAGAGAATGAAATATCTGATAGGAACAGATCCGGAAGGAGACTGGACTACGTATTATTACATGCTCTATAAAGTTGGTGATAAAGGTTGGAAAATATTTCTGAAAACAGATGAGTTGAGTGAGGCATTTCAGGTACGATATGAGATTCCGGCAGACTGGGAAAAGAATCAGGATGAAAATGAATTTTGGGGTAAGAATCAATGTAAAGTGTCGGATATCAAAGAACCAGCTTCTTATGCAGAGTATAAAACCAGTTGGGGTCTTACTGAAGATGGAGGAACAAATCCTGGAACTGGAGCATGGATTGAGATGATATGTGACCTGAAAGAGCAAATGGATTCATTAAATATACCATATGCAGTGGGAATATCTCCGGATGAAAGCAGAAATATCGTGATAAAAACCGCACAGAAAGATACAAATTCATTCTTACAGGAACTGATCCAAAGCAATGGAAGCCTGAGCCTTTCAACAGAATCCGATATAGAGGATTTTGTGATATATAAATGGGATCTGCAAATACGTAAGAAAGATGAAAAATATCAGATTGTGCTTTCAACTACCGATGATTATAAAAAAGAAGAATTTGAAACATGGAAAAAAGAAGTGCAGAAAGCGAAGGTGGAGAAAGTATATCTTATGCTGGAAGGAGATAAGATCGCAGCTGCAGATCTGAAGGATATGAAAAGCAATCGGATAATAATAGAAAAAAGTTGTCTGGGTGAGAATGATATATTCACAGAAAAAAATAAGCCATTTTTAGATCTGTTGAGTGTTCTTTATGAACAAAATCAGGACTTGAAGTCTTATGAATATTACCATTGTGCACAGATACAGTATAGTTCGACTGAAAACAGACTGGAAGAGACCCCTCAGATTGAAGATAAAGGAAATATGCCACATAGAATAAATCTGGAGAATATCATAAAAATGGTTAAAAAGATCCGAAAAAATGCAGATGTTACAGAAAAACCAAGGACAGGAGAGATTAGAAACTTACATATTCATCTGAACCGGGATTTGAAAAAAAGTTACAGTGCAAAAACGGTTTCGGATATAGAAAAAATAATGAAAGAGGGAAAGGAAGAACTACAGAAATACAATCAGATTGTTTTCTGGCCAGGATATGAAGAGACGGGCCAGGCAATAATAATTTATTCAGATGAAAATAAAGGAGAATACCATTTGAAATTTCGATATGGGACAGAGTATGAGTCAGAAGAAGAAAAAATAAAAAAGTTGCTTGGTAAGAGTAAAATACTGAAACAATACCTCACAGAAGATTCGTTAGACCAGAATGTTATATGGTGGTGGTACAACTATGATGCAATTGAATAAAAAAAACATTTCAAATAAGATTTTAGATGAACGATATGAGATAAAGAAAGTACTTGAGGCCAGGGAAGAAAGTATTCTTTATGAGGGATGGCATCAACGACTGAGGAAAAAAGTCTTAATAACAGAAATAAATTCAGATCAGGTTGACCAGATATTTGAGAAAGCAAGGCGGTTGGGAGATTTTTCGGATATGCCCGGGATTTTTCAGGTAAGTGATGATCAGTTTGAAGAAAAAAATAAGGGATATATGATTTCACAGTATCCAATAGGAACTTGTCTGAAAGACCTTTTGAGTTCTGAAGAAAGGGTAGCAGAGCTGAAGATATGTGATATGTTTGGCACTTTATTAAATGTACTGGACAGGTTACAGAAGGCAGAGATTTGTGAACTTCCGGTAGACCCGGAACATCTGTATATTCAGGAAGATGGAAGTCTGTGGCTCTGGCCGGATCTTATGAACTGTACAGAATCAGATTATGTATATGAAGTTTGTGCGATCATATATCAGTGTCTTACAGGAATCAAGCCACCGGACAGGATAATAAGGATTCTTATTGATGAGATGGAGACGTTAGAAAAAAAAGATCCAAAGGGAAGTCAGGAGTTTCATGCCATTGTAGAAAAAGGACTTCAAATTGACGAAGATCTTCCTTGTTATTCATGTCCGTTGGAATTGGAACAGGCACTTACCATGTGGAAAAAACAAAAAGACGACAGGACAGGGAAAAAAAGATATTTTTTAGTTGGAGGGATGTTGCTGTTTTTTCTGCTTGTGGGAACGATACTGTTTGGGTTTTATTGTAAGTACGAGGAAGATATATATTTCCTGGGAATGAAAACAGAGACATTTATCCTGACACCTTCCGATGAAATGTCGAGGAAGGAATATATAAAAGCAATTTCAGTTGTAAGAGACCGTGTAAAAAAACTTTCAGGAAAACAAAAGTATCGGGTCAGAGATGATGATGGAAACATAAAGGTGATTCTGAACAGAGATATTTATAGCAATGAAGAAGATAAAGAAGGTCTGGAACAGTATCTGTCCATGCCACTAAGATTTACGTTATTTGTAGGAAGTAGAGTACCTTTGGGATTTCGTTATATGGAACCAGGGCAGTATGAAGTCCTTGAAAAAGAAGATATTCAAGAGGTAGAAGAGGTTCAGACAAAAGTAGCAGAACACTCTTTATCTATGGATGAGATAATGGATAAGGCCTTAAAAGTAACATTAACCGATGATGCAGCAGCTCGAATTAAAGACAAATTTGAAAATCAGCTTAAAGAAGATAAAGAAGTTTTATTATATGGATGTATGGATGTAGAGCAGTTCAGCCAAACACAGAATTTTGAAGTTGCGACTTATCAGGACAGCTGGAAAGAGATTGTGATCTGTGAAAATTCCAGATTTCAGCGTGCGAAAGATTTTTTGAAAAAAGCGTCATTTACTGTCAGATTTGAAGTAGAGTCAGAAATTAATGCAAAATGGTGGAAACGATATTCTGATAAATTTACATATTGGGTAGCGGAAGATAAAATTGGAGAATCGGCTGTAAAACTGGAATATAAAACAAATATACAGAAAAATTACAGAAAAGGTAAATATTATCATGATCTTATAGATCTGGCGGGAAGATTAGAACTTCTGAAAATTCCTTATGCAATTGGAACTTCAGAGGATAACGAGGATCGATTTGTAGTGAAGGTCCGGCAGAAAGATATTTCTGATTTTCTTGCACATATTCTGGCAGCAAAGAACAAATACAGCATAGAAGATAACTGGGGAAATGAGCTGTATGTTTCAGATCAGAAACTGGAACTGAGAAAAGAAAAAGATGGTAGTTATCGACTTATCGAGACGTTTAGATGCCGGGCTGATGATATCAGGGAGTTCGTAAATAATATAAAAGATGACAAGGGACGCATTTATCTGAAAGCTCCTGGGGGATATCGCATAGCGGAAATGAAACTGGAAGAAATACCGGAGCCATTATTAGAAGATATATTTTCGCAGGAATATCAATTTGCGTTTGATAAATCCTGGCTTGGAAGCAGTGGGGAATTTTCGGAAAATATGCAACCCGTTTTTGAATTGCTGGGTCAGATTGGAATTCCTGACAACATGACAGAGACTTACGATTTATGCAGGGAGCAATATAGTACAAAAAACAGAAGTATGACAAAGAGAACAGAGACCAGAACGGAATGGGAAACGGGAAGAGAGGAGTGGAAACGAATAAAAAAGAAAACAGAAGAGGAAGATATATATACGGAAGTAAAAGAGGAACAAAAATGGTATCGTTCAGATAAACAGGTTCTGAATTTTATATTACACATGGATACATCAGAGGATTATTCCAAAGAAGCAGTAAAGAGAGCAAAGAATTTGTGGAAACAATGTGATTTGGAGTACAGTCAGTATGATGAGATTACATTTTATATTGGAGAGGAGTATCAGTTTCCATATATAGTTTTTTCAAAGGTTCATTCCAAAATGTGCTGGGGAGAAGGAGGAACTTTATGGGATATGACTTATACGGATTCCTGTGATGCAGAGATTAAAAAAGCGATAAAAGAAAAGGCTTTTGGTGTCAAAACGAAACAGGTCACTCTTTCTGAAAAGTTATATATGGATTAGAAATTAAAAAAATACAGGAGGAAAACAAAAAAGAACAAATATGTATTTGTGATGTATTAAAATAAATTTACAATTTCTAATGTTAAAGAGATATCTTGCTATTTATTACAGTTTTTGTGACATTTATGCATAAATGTTGAAATAAAACATGAAAAAATGGTAAAATTTTAGAAATATGATTAATAAGAGGTGGATAATTCCTTACTGATTACAAGGGTAAGGGATATTGCACATAAATATATTGAAGAAGAAGGGAGGACAAAAATATGAGTAAACTTGACCTGGTTATGGAAATTGCAAAAAGTGAAGTAAAAAAGCGTGAAGGTAAAGAGATGGCTCATACAGATCATACAGATTACAGCGATTCATACTGTATTGGTATTGATTAATTGAGGCATCACGAACAGGATGGATAATAAAATTCATCAATGGAAAACGGGAAACGGTATAAACGCTGTTTCCCGTTTTTGGACTTGCAAATGTTTATTTGGCGTGAAGGAGAAATGTAGTGTGAGGGTTAACTATATTATGTTCGATGTAACAGATCACTGTAATTTCAGGTGCAAACACTGTTACAAAAATCAACCAGATGATTATACGGATATTAATGTTGATAATATAATTCTTTTTTTAAACGAATTTAAAAGCAGAGGACAGAGACCTTCTATCGTAATATCCGGTGGAGAACCATTATTATATAAAGATTTATATAAGTTGCTAGACTACGTCTGTGATGGCAGGAGTGTCCGGGTAAATACAAATGGTCTTTTATTACAGAAGAAACTGGATAAACTGCTAAATTATAAAAATTTATCTCTGCAGGTGAGCCTGGATGGTTATGATGATGAGACATTCTTTGAAATACGGAATAACCACTATTTTGACAGGATCGTAGAAAATACCAGAACAGCATTTCAGGCAGGATTAAATGTGTATTTCAGAGCGACATTAACAAATAAAACAATATCCCATTATGAAAAATTTATAGCTTTATCGGACAAAACAGAAGTTCCGCTGGTTATTCGTCCTATGTATAATACGGGCGAGGTTGAACAGCAGAAACTTAAGATTGGATTTGAAGAATTGTGTGAATGGCAGCAAAATGTTATAAAACGTGGGCAGATAAAATACACAGGTGGAAAAGATCTGATATCTGAAAGTGCATGTCCATTACTACATAAAGATTTGATATATAGTACATTAACTGTTGATAACAGAGGAAATGTGTACCCATGCCAGCTGTTACGGAGCAGACAATTTTATATGGGAAATATTTTAAATGATACGTATGATATGATTTTTTCACATGGAGAGGAAATGGTAAGCTCTCTGAAAAAAATAATTAACAGTGAAAGTTGTCAGAAATGTGGATTTCGAAATAATTTTGGTAATGGAACTTGTGTATCAGCATGTTATTTGGGAAATAAAAAATGTGTAAAAGGTAAAATAATGGGGGAAGAACGATGACAGGGTTGGTATGTTGTACTTTGGATTGTAATCTGGCGTGTAGTTATTGCTATGAAGGAAATGGAGAAAAGCATGAAAATCCCAAAATCAATGTAATCAATGAGAAATTCATACAGGCGAAAGAAAAAATCATTCAGTTTATTGATGAATTATATGAATATAATCATGAGGGATTTACTAAAATAATCTGGCATGGTGGAGAGCCTACACTTATAAAATATTCACTATTGGATGAAATTATGAAAGATCAGGCAAATAAAGGTCATGATAATGTTGTCTGGTCAATGCAAAGTAATGGAACATTACTGACACAGTCTTATATAGATGTATTAAAAGAAAATAAGGTTTCGGTTGGAATTAGTCTGGATGGATTGAGGGAGCAGCATGACAGATATCGCAGATTTAAGAATGGAAATCCTACATTTGACGTTATTATCAATAATATACATAGATTACAGGAAAATGGTGTGAGATGTGGGACTTTAATAACAATAACGGATAATAATGTAGATTATTTATTGGAGATATATGAATTTTTTGCGGATCTTGATGTCAGCTTTAATTTTAATGCTTTATTTCCGGATAAGAAAGAGAATACTCCAAGATTAAATGTAAAAGAGTATTCGAAAAAAATATGTGATTTATTTGATAAGTGGATCAGTGATGAAGAACATCATATAGTTATTTCTCCATTTATGCATATTATCGAAGGCCTTTTAAAACCTGAAAGGGGAATTCCGGCATGCCACTGGTCTAAAGACTGTTCAAAATCATTTACAGCCATAGATATACATGGAAATCTGTATCCATGTGAACATTGGGTTGGAATGAAGGAATATTCCTTTGGAAATATAACAAATGGATTAGAAAAAGAATTGAAAAATAACACATTTTTTGAGAACAGAAAACAAAAATTGCAGGATACGGATTGTGCAGGATGCAAAATATGGGAATTTTGTTACGGTGGCTGTCCATGGAATGGGTGGACTATTTTTGGTGATATTGATCGTAAAGATGCGAGTGTATGTGAAGGAAGAAAGATTATTATAGAACATATTAAACAATATTTACTTTCTCATGGAAAACTTAATTAAAAATAACTGAGGATAAAGGGGTGATGAAATGGCTTACAGTAAATATAAAGATGCGCCGCCAGAAGAAACTATAAAAAGAATTAAAGAGTGCTTTTCAAAAGTTGGAATTGATTTAAAACATAAAGTCAGCAAGCGAATGGATGGTATTTATTCTTCTGTGGTATTTGATGATAAAGGTGGATGGTCGACTGCCGGAAAGGGAACTACCGAAGAATTTTGCCTGGCAAGCGGTTATGCAGAGGCAATGGAACATTTTTGTAATTATTGCGCTTATGATTGGAAAAAGATTAATGAAGAGAGCAGAGTTTATTTGGGATTTGACAGATATCCAGATGAAACAATTACAGGGATAGAACAACTACAGGATATACATACATATGTAAAACAGGAAATGGAACAGGCATATTCTATAGAGGGTGATTCCTGTAATGATGAGGATTTGATTAAGACATGGAAAGACTTTTTAAATTGTAACAGCATTTCACTGGTTCCTTATTATAGCGTGAAGAAGAGAAAAGTTGTTGAATTGCCAGAAGCAATTGTCGGGAAACTCTGTGGATCGACAGGAGGAGGCGCTGGAAATTCTCCGGAGGAAGCAATTGGACACGGTCTGGATGAAATCAGTGAAAGATATGTAAAGTATATTATATATTCAGAGGAATTGACCCCGCCGGAAATACCTTTTGAGTATATAGAAGAACATTGTCCGGAAATATTTCAGATCATACAAAATATCCAGAAAGAGAAGAGATATTCAGTTATTGTCTTTGATGCATCGTTAGGAAAAAATTATCCGGTTGTAGCAGTTTGTGTTATAGATAAAGACTCTCATTCTTCTGTGGTGAATTTTGGAGCACATCCATGTTTTACAATAGCCTTGGAAAGATGTCTCACAGAAATGTTCCAATTTATGACATTAGAAGTGAAAAAGACTGCAAAACATAAAAGCATGGAAAAATGGACTTCGTTTTCTCAGGATGTGCATTCTGTAAGGAACTGGGTGTCACTTTTAAGAGATGATACAGGCAAAGTGCCAGATACGTTTTTTGCCGGACGGCCTTCCTGGAAATTTAGACCATGGGGATTTTATGATAATTATAATAATAAATATGGAATGCAATTACAAATAGATAATTTCCTGAAAAATGGGGTTAAAGATATTTTTATAAGGGATTTCAGCTTTTTGGGCTTTCCAGTATACCGTATATATATTCCTGAATTATCAGTAAGCCATTATACCATCAGCAAAAGAGTATTAAAAAATTTTGAAGATGGAAATGCGGTTATACAATCTATTATCAGCCAGGATAAATGTAAATTATCAAGAGAAGAACAGAAGTTGATGCAACAGGTATTTGCAAATGATTCTTATATCAGTACATGGATTATCCGGGATATTAAAGAGTCATATTTGGATCTGGCATATATTTTTTTGATCAAAGATATGTTTGGAGAAAAAGAGGCAATGGAAATGCTTTCTTCAGTAGATGAAGATTTTTCGGCAGCAATTGGGGAAGATCTGCATATGAAAATATTGAATAAGCCAGTTGAATACAGAGACAGGCTGATCGACTTATTTTATGGTAGTTTTATTCTGGATATTGTGATAGCATGGAGAAAAGATAATTGTTTTGCAGAATTATGTCTTGTATTGAAAAAATATAACTTTTTGAGAAAAGCGGGAAATGATGATATTGTAAAAAATATACAGTTAATACATCGACGGTTTAAAGAATGTATGCTGAAAAATGTACCAGATCAGATGAGGATCGAAGACATATTATGATTGTCCAGGAAATTAAGATATAATACAGAGAGTATCCGTTTGATAAATGGTGCAGGGTAATATACAAACTTAAGGGGAGGTAGCGTATAAAATGTCCAGGTTGTAATAGTACCATTCCGGAAGGTGCCAGTTTTTGTCCGGAGTGTGGACAGAAAATAGAGATGGATTTTCCACACAATACAGGCCGGACTTACTGGAGACAGCCACAGAAACCGGAAACGGAGAATACTTCTGACAAAAAAGCAAAGAAGGCTTCCGAAAAAAACGCAATGGTTACGGCAATAGCCATAGCAGCGTTGGTTATATTTATCGGATGTGCCATAGCTGTTACATTAAATAACCGACAGAACAGTAATAAAGTTTCCACGTCTGAACCTGTCAGCATGGCAGAAAAAAACATTTCATATATACAGGGCTGAGTCTGAGAGAGAGGAACGGAGAAAAAGAGAAATGGAAATAAATCTGATCAGCTTCAGATTATCCTTACCATTATTACAGCAGTACTTGTGTGCGGACTATCTGTACTGCGACTGAGAATAAGTACAGCATTGAATATTTTTATGGGTTCGTTTGTTATTTTGTTTTTGCTCTTTTGTATGTTTTTGCAGGGAAGAGTACAGTCAGGAATAATGCTGATAATTACGCTGATCTTAGCAATGGGACTGGCAGTCCTGGGATATCTGCAGTATTCTTATGGTTTTATGATCGTGACAGCTGTTTTGGGTGGCTTTATTGCAATGATTGGAGTTTCCAGTATAAGTGCAGATTCGAATCCGGGGTATATTATTCTGACACTTATGACAGAAGCATCTGAAACAGAAAAAATCCTGCTTCTGGCAGGAAGCGTGTTGCTGGCAGTTTGTGGGATCGTGGTTCAGATGCAGTCAGATACCTGGAGAAATCCGGAGGCGGAAACGAAGCAGATATATACACTGATCTCTTATATAAACACATTTCTGGATAATGATAATGTAAGCCTGATCGCCAGTGTAGTATCCCTTATTGCGATTCCCTATTGCGGATATATGTTAAAGAATAATATGGGATATATACTTACAGGAATTGCATCAGCCGTTTCTGTATTTATCCTGATACAGTGGACAAGAAAACGGGAATATTTGAAAATTATGCTTTTTCAGGTTTTCTATATGGCAGGATATCTGCTGGTGGAATATGCAGTATATAATGGAATGTATGTAAAAGGACAATACCTTGCTACCTTTCTGTATCTCTGGAAATATATGGCTGCCTGGGCTGTACTGTATCTGGAATATGAGATCCTGGGAATCAGGAACCGTTTGTCAATGGTTCTTATCGCCGGATTCTTTTCCAGATATCTTGTACGGATGATCGTTACTGGAAAACCGGAGATCATGATGTTTACCGGTGATATTATATTCTGGTTTGTATCTTTTGTTCTGTATGTGATCGTCTGGTGGAATGAAGACGAAATAAGTACAAATTGAAAAATCCGATCCACAACGCAAGTGGATCGGATTTTTTGTGCCGTATGGAAATATGTGCGATCAGTGGATCCCCATCCCCGCAACAAAGAAATACATCACAACAAAGTGGCATACACTTCCCAGCATAACAAAGATATGGAATACTTCATGGGAACCAAAGTTTTTATGTTTCGCATTGAAGATCGGAAGCTTCAGTGCGTAGATCACACCGCCGATAGTGTAAATAATACCGCCTGCCAGAAGCCATCCGAAACCTGCCCGCGGCAGATTGTGGAAGATCGGTACAAAAGCCAGGACACACAGCCAGCCCATTCCAATATAGATTACGGAGGAAAGCCATTTCGGGCAGTTGATCCAGCAGCCTTTGAGGATCATGCCGATGATGGCAACAGTCCATACCAGTGCACAGAGGATGTAACCGGTGCGGCCGTGAAGGACGATCAGGCATACCGGTGTATAGCTGCCTGCGATCATCACGAAGATCATCATGTGATCCATTTTTTTCAGGCGGCGGTTCACCTTGGCGGTGGAATTTACAGAATGGTAAAGAGTGCTTGCCAGATAAAGCAGGATCATGGTGAGGATAAAAACACTCACTGCAAAAACGTGAAGGATATCTGCGCTTCTGGCAGCTTTCACGATCAGCGGAGTAGCTCCGGCCACTGCGAGGAGCATGGCGATTCCATGAGTAATGGCACTTCCAGGGTCTTTTAATTTAAGTTTCATATAAAAAACACCTCCTGTATGATATTCCGCAGGAATCTGTTGTACGGATGCGGAATAGCAGTCAAATAACAATGTAGAAATTGATAAAATAACATGTAGTATTAAAAACTATATAATGAGTATACAAATACTATACCACTATTATTCGAAAATGCAAGCCTTTTTTTCGCTGAAAATTTAATCGGGATTTTACAAAGTCTTGCACTGAAATAAACATTGGATAGCTATACTGGTAGCATTGCAGGCAAATTCCGGGCAGATCAGGGGAAAAGCAGATATCGCGGAACAAATGCCGGCGTTACAATAACAGAGCCTGCCGAAAAAGAAAAATATACGGTGGCACAGGAGGAGAAAATGGCAGATACAATATACATGAACAGGGAATTATCCTGGCTGAAATTTAATGAGAGAGTACTTGAGGAAGCTGAGAATCCGGAAAATCCGCTGTGTGAACGTCTCACATTTGCTTCAATCTATCAGAGCAACCTGGATGAATTTTATATGGTACGTGTGGGATCTCTTGTGGATCAGATGCTTCTGGCAAAAGATATCCGTGAAAACAAAACCAATATGACACCAAAGGAACAGTTGGATGCAATCCTTGCAAGAACCAAAAAGCTGAACCGGAAAAGAGATGTGGTCTATGAAGAGATCATGGAAAGCCTGGAAGAATATGGCGTACATATGCTGAATTTCCATAAGATCGAAAAAGAAGACCGCAATTATCTGGAACGTTATTTTGAGGCAGAAGTGGCTCCGGTTATTTCTCCGTCTATCGTCGGAAAAAGGCAGCCGTTTCCATTTCTCCGAAATAAAGAAATCTATGCAGTAGTAGTTCTGGAAACAAAAAAAGGAAAGGAAAAACTGGGTATCATTCCGTGCAGCAGTGCAGGCATCCAGCGCCTCATCCCGGTTCCCGGAAAAACAGGCACTTACATGCTGTCTGAAGAACTGATCCTTCACTTTGTTTCAAAAATCTTCAAAGGCTATCACATCAAGGCAAAATCTCTGCTCCGTATTACCAGAAATGCAGATATTGACGCAGACGCTCTTTACGATGAAGATCTGGATTACCGTGAATTTATGGTAGAGCTGATCAAGGCAAGGAAGAAACTGGCACCAATCCGTCTGGAACTGTCAAGAGAAATGGACGGAGATGTTGTTGAAACACTTTGCGAGTATCTGGAAGTGGACAAGAATTTTGTATTCCGTGGAGATATCCCGCTGGATCTTTCTTTTGTATTCCAGATCCAGGACGGCCTGAGAAAAAGAACAGAGCTTTTTTATGAAAAAAGGATTCCTCAGAAATCACCAATGTTTAACAGCCATGAGCCGATCCTTGACCAGATCGCGAAAAAAGACCGTTTTCTTTCCTATCCATATGAGAGTATCAAACCGTTTCTTACAATGCTTCATGAAGCAGCCAATGATGAGGATGTCGTTTCCATCAAGATGACTCTTTACCGTGTAGCGAAACAGAGTAAGGTTGTGGAAGCTCTGATCGAAGCGGCAGAAAATGGAAAAGAAGTGTTCGTTCTGGTGGAGCTGAAGGCACGTTTTGATGAGGAAAACAATATTGGATGGTCCAGACTTCTGGAAGATGCGGGCTGTCATGTGATCTATGGTCTGGATGGTTACAAAGTACATTCCAAACTTTGCCAGATCATGAAGAAAAAAGACGGAAATGTGGAATATTATACACAGATCGGAACTGGAAACTACAACGAAAAAACAGCCCGTCTGTATACAGACCTTTCTCTGATGACTGCTGATCCGAAGATCGGAACAGAAGCAGCAAGAGTATTTCAGGCACTGGCAATGGGAGAAACGGTTGAAGATATGGACCATCTTCTTGTGGCACCAAAATGTCTCCAGAACAAAGTACTTGCCATGATCGATGAAGAGATCGAACATGCCAAAGTTGGAGAACAGGCATATATCGGGCTGAAAATGAATTCTCTGACAGACAAGCGTATTATGAACAAACTGGTGGAAGCATCCTGCGCGGGAGTACACATTGATATGGTTGTCCGCGGTATCTGCTGTCTGATCCCGGGAGTAAAAGGTCAGACAGAAAACATCCACATTATCAGTATTGTAGGACGTTTTCTGGAGCATTCCCGTATTTACATTTTCGGAACACAGGAGAGGGCAAAGATCTATATTTCATCTGCGGACTTTATGACAAGAAATACTCTTCGCCGTGTGGAAGTTGCAGCTCCTATCGAAGACCCGGATATCCGGATGCAGATCCAGGAAATGTTCGTGACAATGCTCAGTGATAACCGCAAAGCGAGGACCATGAACAATAAGGGAAATTATAAGATCGAACCATCCGATAATGCTCCATTGAACTCCCAGGAAGTATTTCTGGAGCAGGCATATGAAAACGCAGCTCCTGTTGTTATGGAGAAATAAGAAAACAGAATATAAAAAGCGGGGTTTTTCTTTGATAATATGTCTGTACTGTGATAAGATAAAAACAGTGTTCCTGCAAATGAGTGCAGGCGGAAGGGAGAATTTATGGCACACAGGAAAGTAGTGCTTTGTCTGTTAGGCGCGACTCTGGCAGCATCCCTGTTCAGTGGATGTTCCGGAAAAAAGTCGGACCCTGTTACAGTTACAGTATGGACATATTATAATGGCGATCAGCTGGATACTTTTAAAGACTTGACAGAGAAATTTAATGACACAGTTGGAAAGAAAGACGGCATCACCGTAGAAACCAAGAGTCTTGGAACCGCAGAAGATCTGGAACAAAATGTCCTTGCTGCAGCGGATGGTGAGGTAGGGGCGTCCGAAGTACCGAATATTTTTTCGGCTTACTCAGATACAGCCTATACCATGGATCAGAAGGACATGCTCGTAGACCTTTCCGGTTATCTTACAGATAAAGAAAAAAGTGAATATGTAGAAGAATATCTGAAAGAGGGAGATTTCTCGGACGACGGAAGTAAAATGTTCTGACGTCCAATCAGGAGCTGTCAGCTTTGCAGGAATATGTCAATGAGGAGGCACAGAACCTTATTGATTCCGGACAGATCCGAATTGAAGATATCGGAAATAATAAAGAATCTTATCTGCCGCTGATGGAAAATATCTGCAGCAAAATGATCAATGCTCTGCGCCGAAGGTCCGTTACAGGAATTTATGTAGCGTTTAACACAGAAGACCTGGATAAAAGAAGCCAGAATGATTTTATTCCGACTCTGTATATCCGTGATCTGGATCCGGATTCCCTGCCACCGGAAAAAAATACAGATCTTTTGATGGAGAGATCGCCTGTGGAACTGGTAAAATTCACAGGGATTTCCACAGATAAAGGCTGGAAGTCTCTGATGTCCGTTTCGGTGGAAAGCACTGAAAAATTTATATATCCGGTTTTTCAGAAAGCGTTTAAAGATCAGGGCAGTCTGCGTGCGGCAGATTATGGACACTGGACTACGGAGAACTACACTCTGGATGGAGATGATCGGTCCGCGATCGCTTATTCAATTCCACTGATCCTGGATGATGGAACTGTTTATGGTGTTCTTGGCGTGGAAATGCTCACCGAGTATCTGAATATTCAGATGCCCTATGAAGAATTGCAGAATCAAAGCGTCGGTACCTACATGCTGGCATATACGAAGTCTTCATTGAAAGATGAGGAAATCGTTCTTGAAAATATCTGCGGTGTCAGCAGCAAAAGTTCATCTATGGAACAGTGGAGATGGGACAGCTGTTTTCCTTCTCCGGACATGTGATCAAAGTACTGTCAATGACGATTCTGCTGACTTTACTGGTGGGTATTTTAAGCAGTCTGATCGTCAGCCTCAGTCTTGCCCGTCCGGTAAAGAAACTTTCTGATGAGGTAGAAGAGGCACAGAAGAATAACAGCACTTCGCTCCGCTTTTCCGACACGGGAATCCGGGAACTTGACCAGTTTGCCGGAGCAATTACGCAGATGAACCAGGACATGCTTACCATATCTACGAAATTCTTAAGGATCATGGAAATTGCAAGTGAGTACATGACAGATGAGGAATGCAGAGAATTCAGGCAGAGATATTTGGATATCCGGTCTCAGCTGGTTCTTGAGATCACAGAACAGGAACTTCTCAGCAAAGAAGCTCTTGAAAGAAAAACGTCAAAAGGATTTCTGGGTGCGGTCGCTCTGGATGATTATGGAAGCGGATACAACAGTGAAAAAAGTCTTCTGGCACTTTCACCGAAGTATATTAAGGTGGATATGGTGATCATCCGTGATATTGATACGGATATAGATAAACAGCAGATCGTAGCAAACATTGTGAAGTATGCACATCAGCGTGGAATGTATATTGTTGCGGAAGGCGTGGAGACAGCGGAAGAGCTTAAAAAAGTTCTTGAGCTGGAGGTAGATCTGCTTCAGGGATATTATCTTTCACGGCCGGCAGCAACGCCTGGAGCGATTAATCCGGATGCTTTGAAGATCATTGAAGAAAACAGGAAAAGATAAAAAAGAAAGTCGGGAAGAGCAGGTTTTCCCGGCTTTTTTTATACATATTTCTCCCAGTTTTTCACATAATAACCATACGGATAAAAGATAAACAGATAAAAGATACAGGAGGAATATTAGAAGATGAAAGCAACGGGAATTGTTCGTCGGATCGATGACCTGGGCAGGGTGGTGATCCCGAAAGAGATACGTAAAACGCTGCGGATCAAAGAGGGGACACCGATGGAGATCTATACAGACCGGGAAGGACAGATCATTCTGAAAAAATATTCGCCCATCGGAGAGTTGAATACTTTTGCCCGGGAATATGTGGAGGCACTGGTGCAGACTACCGGGCTGGCGGCATGTATCACAGATCGTGATCTGGTGGTGGCGGCAGCAGGAAGCGGAAGCCGGGAACTGGAAGGAAAAGAGATCAGCCGGGAACTGGACATGGTTATATCCGGGCGGGAAGGAAAGATGATCGATGGAAAAAGTCGGGATAATATATCGGTCATTTCCGGAGATATGGATTCTTACTGCGGAAAAATGATACAGCCGATCCTGTGTGCCAGTGATGCCATCGGTTCCGTGATCCTTCTTGGAAAAAATGAGAAAACGATCCTGGGGGATAAGGAACGGGTTCTTGTCCGCACAGCGGCCAGTTTTCTGGGACGGCAGATGGAGCAGTAAAGCAAGTCTGCTGTGCAGATGTAATGTTGCTGTTCAGGGTGGCGGCGAACATCTCGCGGGAAAGTTGTGGTATTCTTCCAGAGTCAGGTTGGTGATGGTAAGCCAGGAGGCCAGCGGTTTTGTCACATAGCGGATATGCCAGGGCTCATAGGGGACGCCAGTGATCTCCTCCCGGTTTTTCGGATACCGGAGAATAAAACCGTAGAGCGGAGCGTTCTTTTTCAGCCACCTGCCTTCACCGGTTTCGGAAAACTTTTCGGAGAGTTCCATATGGATGGAAGGACAGGAAACGTCCAGAGCAAGTCCGCTCTGATGCTCACTTGTTCCTGGCTTTGCCACAAAAGGGCTTCCTGTAAAAAGTTCCTGTTGCCGCCTGAAAGAGCGGTATCCGGAAACTGCCCACAGATTCAGGCCACATCGGTGGCAGGCGTGAAAAAGCTGGGAGGCGGCTCTGGCGGCCTGACATTCCAGCAGTCGTTTCGGATCGCCGGGGGCAGCTTCAAATGGCAGACCGATATCAATGAGATGCTCCGGTACAAAGGTTTCCGGCAGAGGATGCTCCCGGTTGATCAGACGGATGTAAAAATCTCTGTGCATAAAAAACCCCCTTTCCTTATCCATAAGCTTATGAAAAGGAAAGGGGGTTTATGATTGGAGATTTTTTTCTTTTACAGAGTTTTTTCGCTCATTTCTTCCAACAGAGCTTTTTTCATGTCATAAAGCGGCTGGGAAAGATCTACATATACTTTCTGAGGATTTACAAAACGTCTGGACTCATCCCATAGTGTGTTCTGTTCCTGCCTGCAGTAGTCACGAAGCTCCATGACGGATGGAGATTTGTAAATGCTCTTGCCGTTTTTGATCACTGGAACAAGAAGCTCTCGAAGTTCGTAGGTTCCGCCCAGAACTTTGGTCTTTTTCCAGGTGTCAACCGGGTCGAAGATAACCATGGTTTCTTCCGGATCAAATTTCTCATCTGCCAGGCAGATCAGGTCTGCTTTGATCTTTCCGGTCTTCTTGCTGTAGATACGGTATACCGTCTTGTTGCCCGGGTTGGTAACTTTCTCTGTGTTTTCGGAAAGTTTGATCTTCGGCTGGAAGGTATCACTGTCAGCGTCTTTTACAGCGGCAAGTTTGTAAACGCCGCCGAATGCCGGGTTGTCATCGGCTGTGATCAGCTTGGTTCCAACACCCCAGGAATTGATCTTGGCATCCTGAGCTTTCAGGCTCTCGATAAGGTATTCATCAAGATCGCTGGATGCAGAGATGGTAGCATCGTCAAAACCGGCAGCAGCCAGCATCTTGTAGGCTTTTTTGGAAAGGTATGCAAGGTCACCGCTGTCGATACGGATTCCGTAATTCTTCAGCTGGATGCCTTCCTCACGCATCTCTTCGAATACACGGATTGCGTTGGGAACACCGGATTTCAGGACATCGTAGGTGTCAACCAGAAGAGTACAGGAATTCGGGTAAAGTTTCGCATAGGTCTTGAATGCGGTGTACTCATCCGGGAAGCTCATGATCCAGGAATGAGCATGGGTTCCAAGAACAGGAACGTTAAACATCTGGCCGGTCAGTACGTTGGAAGTACCGGCACATCCGCCGATCACTGCAGCTCTGGCACCGAAGATTCCGGCATCCGGACCCTGGGCACGGCGAAGACCGAATTCCATGATCGGATCACCCTTGGCTGCGTGGCATACACGTGCTGCCTTGGTGGCGATCAGGCTCTGATGGTTCATGATGTTCAGGATTGCGGTCTCTACAAGCTGAGCCTCCATGATCGGTGCTATAACTTTGACCATTGGTTCTCTCGGGAAGATTACGGTTCCTTCCGGGATCGCGTAGATATCACCGGTGAATTTGAAGTTGCTCAGGTACTCAAGGAAATCTTCCTCAAAGATGCCAAGGCTTCTCAGATAGGTGATGTCTTCTTCTGCGAAACGGAGATTCTCGATGTATTCGATCATCTGCTCCAGTCCGGCACAGATAGCAAAACCACCGCCACATGGATTGTTGCGGTAGAACATATCAAAGATAACAGTCTGGTTGGTCGGGTTTTTGAAATAGCCCTGCATCATGGTAAGCTCATAGAGGTCCGTGAGCAGAGTAAGGTTATTTGCTCGCATAAAGTTCTCCTTTAAGTGCCTCCGGATATTGTGACCGGAGGAAAATACACGGTAGTTTCCGTTCTTTTTTTATAAGGCTTATTATAACACAAAGGAGGGGATTGTAAAATTTTTTTTACAGAAGGGTCAGATTTTTTGATGTGCATAAAAATGGATAATTTTCATACTTTTTTATTAGAAAAAGGTTACATAAAATTGACACCGGAAAATGAATGGATTATTATAAATGTATAAAAAATTTGAGCAGGAGACGGCAATGGGTGATAATATTTTTCTGAAGGAAATGAAAGAAATCCAGTTTGAGGATTATTTTAAATATGATGCCAAATGCAGAGGCAATCTGGGAGATGAGCTTCCGGTAATGGTATATCGGATGCTGGAGTATTCCCTGAAAGACGAACTGAAAAACCGGTTTGGAAAAGAGGTTCAGATTGAGGTATTCCGGAGTGCAGGACGTAAAGCCGGAGAATATTTTGCAAAAAATATGCTGAATCTGGATGTGCCGCTGGATCAGTTTGTCAATGAACTTCAGAAAAAAATGCAGGAGCTGAAAATCGGGGTTCTCCGTATTGAGGATGTAAATGAAGAAACCGGAAAAATTATCCTGACCGTTGCGGAAGATGCAGACTGTTCAGGGCTTCCTGTTCTCGGGGAAACCGTATGTAATTATGATGAAGGTTTTATAGCAGGAATCCTTTCTCTGTACTCCGGAAAGCCGTACACGGCGGTAGAAGTTGACTGCTGGGCAACGGGAGACAGAGTTTGTCGTTTTCATGCAGATGTACAGGAATGATCGGAATAGAGGTTTGATAAATGGAAGACAGAAACTGCGAACTGTTATTTGAATATCTGAGATCAATTTTATACGATTCTGAAGTGAAAACTCTGGAGATAGACAGCCTGGATGAGCCTTTTCGAAAACTTGGAATGGGTTTGCAGTATCTGGAAACGGCAGTAAAGGAAATGAAACAATGTTCTGCCGCATTATCCAAAGGAGACCTTTCCAGCTTTAAGCCCGCCAGAGAGAATTTTCTGTGTGAAAATCTCAAAAATATCCATGCGAACCTGAATCATCTGACCTGGCAGGCCAAGCAGGTAGCCAAGGGGGATTATTCCCAGACAGTTTCTTATCTGGGGGAATTTTCGGAAGCTTTTAATACCATGACAGAGCAGCTCCGGGAAAGAGAAAAGTCCCTGAAGCTTATTGCCGAGCAGGAGAAGAAACATGCAGAGATGGCGGAGAGCTACAGCCAGCTTCTGATGGAACTGATCGCGAGAAGTGAAAAGGAGATCCTGGTGATTAGTCTGGACGGAAAGAGCCTTCTGTACAGCAACCGGAGAACGGAAGAAGAAGTACAGAACTGGGATGTTTATAAACAGTGGATCAGCCAGATCGGGCAGAAGAAGCAGCAGGAGGACAGACGGAAAGAACGTTACGAATGGAAGTGGGAGGCAGAAGATTCCACCCACAGATTCTATGCCATTACTACCGGTAAGATGAAATGGCAGGGTGAATGGGCTTATGTGAATATTGTTCAGGAAGTTACAGAGACGAGAGTTAAGGAAGAACAGCTGAAAGCGGAAGCATATCAGGACATGCTCACCAGAATTGGCAACCGTTTTTATCTGAAAGAAAAAGCAGAAGAGATTTTGAAGACAGGGGAGCCGGTTTCGGTCTGCTACTGTGACCTGGATCACCTGAAATATATCAATGATACGTTTGGACATCAGGAGGGTGATGCATATATCCGCTTTTTTGTCAGGATCGTAAATGAAAATATCCGTGAAGAAGATATTTTTGCCCGGATTGGTGGAGATGAATTTTGCATTCTGATGCGGGATTGTGCAGGCGATGATGCAAGGAAGCGCCTGTCAGATATTCAGAAACAGTTTGTCCTGAGAGAAAAAAAGAATTATGCCCGCAGCTTCAGCTGTGGAATTGTAGGAGTTCCCCGGAATCATGATAAGGTAGACCTGGATACATTGCTTCATGAGGCTGACGAAGTGATGTATAATCAGAAGAGGGAACATAAAAAAGAATATCAGAGTGAACTTGGAATATAAATATTTGTTTTACTGTATAACTGAAAAATGCCGGGAAGCCGCATAAAATAAGGCTTCCCGGCACTTTGAAAAAGTTTTTTAGAAAAAAATAAAAAAATTTGAAAAAAGGGGTTGCAATTTTAAAAAAGCTGTTATATAATATCATTCGTCGCAAGCGATAAGGCAAGCGAAACAAAAACACATAGGGCTATCGCCAAACGGTAAGGCAACGGACTCTGACTCCGTCAGTTCAAGGTTCGAATCCTTGTAGCCCTGCTTCTTGAGCACCTCGATGAGAGGTGCTTTTTTGTTCTATGAAATAAGAGAAAAAACAAGTGTGTTTCTTTAGAACAAGTGATACAATAAATTTGCAGACAGTATAACAGGAGGCACATTATGAGCTACAGTTTTGAAAGTCGCGTAAGATTCAGCGAGATCGGAGAGAAGGGCTGCCTGACGCTGCCGGGAGTTCTGGATTATTTTCAGGACTGCTGTACCTTTGAATCTGAACAGACAGGTCTCGGAATGGAAGTATTAAAGGCACAGAAAAGAGCCTGGGTACTTTCCGCATGGCAGGTAATTGTGAAGAGATATCCAAAGCTTGGTGAAAATATAAAAGTAACAACAATTCCTTATGGATTCCGGGGCTTTATCGGAATGCGTAATTTTATTCTTGAGACAGCGGATGGCGAGAGACTGGCCTGGGCGAATTCTTACTGGTCCTTTATCAACACAGAGACAGGACTTCCGGAAAAGCTGACACTGGCGGACACCGATCCTTATGATCTGGGAGAGAAGATGGAAATGGATTATGCACCGAGAAAGATCGCGCTTCCGAAAGAGCGGAAACCGAAGGAATCTTTTGCCGTACAGAAACATCATCTGGATACGAACCACCACGTAAACAACTGCCAGTATATCCGAATGGCAGCTGATTTTCTGCCGGAGGATTTTGCGGTCCATCAGCTTCGTGTGGAGTACAAGAGACAGGCTGTCCTTGGAAATGTAATGATTCCGGAAGTATATATGGAAGCAAATAAGGCAACGGTAGTTCTCAATGCGGAAGATCAGGAACCCTACGCTGTGGTGGAATTTACAAAGTAATCAGAGCTGTTTTAAACAGCATGGATATATTACGAAGTGGATTGTAAAGACACTTTATAAAAGGGAGGAAACGCAATGCTGGAAAAATTAAAAGAAGAAGTTTACAGAGCAAACATGGATCTGCCGAAATATGGCCTGGTTACGTTTACCTGGGGAAACGTCAGCGGTATCGACAGAGAGAAGGGACTTTTTGTCATCAAACCAAGTGGTGTGGATTATGATAAACTGACGCCGGAAGATATGGTTGTAGTCGATCTTGAAGGAAATAAAGTCGAGGGCAAATACAATCCGTCTTCTGATACTGCCACACATGTGGTGCTTTACAATGCGTTTCCGAAGATTGGAGGTATTGTGCATACCCATTCATCCTGGGCTACAAGCTGGGCACAGGCAGGAAGATCCATTCCATGTTATGGAACAACACATGCGGATTATATTTACGGAGAGGTTCCATGCGTGCGTAACCTGACAAAAGATGAGATCGAGGAAGCCTATGAGAAAAATACCGGTATTCTCATTGCCGACTATTTCAAAGATAAAGATTACGAAGCAGTTCCGGCAGTCCTCTGCAAAAACCACGGACCGTTTACCTGGGGAAAAGATGCACATGAGGCTGTTCACAACGCAGTTGTCCTGGAAGAAGTTGCCAAGATGGCTTCCCGCTGCGAGCTGATCAATCCGGATGTAAAACCGGCGCCGCAGGAGCTTCAGGATAAACATTACTACAGAAAACATGGCGCAAATGCCTACTATGGACAGGGAAATAAATAAGAAAAAAAGAAGCAGAAGAATGTCACATGGAAAAGTGTGGCATTCTTTTTTTGTGGAATATAAATTGTGGAGAGGTGCCGTTTACGGGCGGGCAGTAATTCAGAATGGAATAACTGTTTTATTGATACAATAGTGTCCTGTAAAAGATACTATCCAGGGTAAAACAATGAAGAAATGTTCATTTTTTGTCGAAAAAAACCAGATTTGCTGACCTTTAACACAGGTGCCACCAAAATATGTGCTAATGTCAAGAAAAATGCAGAACATTAACACATTTTGGAAAACAGGTGGCAGGATGAAAATTTACACTTATCAGGGAAGAAAGAACGTTTCCGGAGAAAAAATACGTCAGATGAGAAATATAAAACGGATGTCACAGTCAGATCTGGCGGCAAAAATGCAGGTGGAAGGTGTGATGCTGGAACGTGACAGTATCAGCAGGATCGAAGGCGGAGAACGTTTTGTGGCAGATTATGAACTGAGAGTGTTTGCAAAAGTGCTGGGTGTGGATGTGAAGTGGCTACTGAACGAAGAGTGCTCCTGAGATCAGCAGTATGATAATTGGTATGACTGATATTTATACAGCAAACTACTTGATATTTATGTCGGAAACTGCTACAGTATAAAGAAAAAAGGCGACCGGGAAACCTTGCGGGGGTAAACGGTCACGGATAAAGAGATAGAGGCGCGGATTTTATCAGTATTTATGGACGAGAGGCCCTGGCAGGCTGTCCATAAAGAAAGGAAAATCTGCCGAAGTGCTCTGAAAGGCCAGATGACAGGGTACTGGGATAACGCAGAATATGCGTTGTACTGTCACGGATGTGGAGCGCTATCGTAAGTTGAATAAAGAAGATTATTTAACCGGAGGTGTTCTAAGAAGGGACAGCCTCCGTTTTTTTGTCCCCGAAAAGGGAGGAAAAAAATGAGTAAAAAAGCAGGAACAGCATTGTCTGTTATGGCAATGGTATTCATGGGCGCACTGGCAAGTCCCCTGACTGTGCTGGCTGCGGATGCGGAGGAGACTTACCAGCCTGCTCTGTATGCAACGATCTGGGCACTGCTTCCACCTCTTGTAGCGATCATCCTTGCGCTGATCACGAAAGAAGTATACAGTTCTCTGTTTGTGGGAATTGTAGTAGGAGCACTGCTTTATTCCGGTTTTAAATTCGAGGGAACCGTAACACAGATTTTTGAGGGAGGAATCATCAAGGTTCTTTCTGACAGCTATAACGTAGGAATCCTGATCTTCCTTGTTATCCTGGGATCTGTGGTATGTATGATGAACAAGGCCGGCGGCTCCGCCGCATTCGGACGATGGGCCAGCAAAAAGATCCACACACGTGTGGGTGCAGAGCTTGCGGCGATCATCCTTGGAGTCCTGATCTTCATTGACGATTATTTTAACTGCCTGACAGTAGGAAGCGTTATGCGTCCGGTAACAGACAGACATCACGTATCCAGAGCGAAATTTGCATATCTGATTGATGCGACAGCTGCACCGGTTTGTATCATTGCACCGATCTCATCCTGGGCGGCAGCAGTCAGCGGATTCGTAGAGGGACAGGATGGACTTGCGATTTTTGTAAGAACCATCCCGTATAACTTTTATGCGATCCTTACGATTGTGATGATGGTTGGCATGGTACTGATGAAAACCGAGTTTGGTGCCATGAGAACACATGAGATCAATGCTCTGAACGGAGATCTTTATACAACATCTGCAAGACCGTATGAGAATGCAACGGATGATGAGACACCGAATCCGAGAGGAAGGGTGATCGATCTTGTGATCCCCATCGTTGTGCTTGTTATCTGCTGTGTCATCAGTATGATCTATACAGGCGGATTTTTCAGCGGAACAGATTTTGTTACTGCATTTTCACAGAGTGATGCTTCTGTAGGCCTTGCAATGGGAAGTGCCTTTGGTCTGGTATTTGCCATTATCTTCTATATGATCCGACGTGTGATCAATTTCAGAGATTGTATGGGATGCATCCCGGAAGGCTTCAAGGCCATGGTACCGGCGATCATGATCCTGACCTTTGCATGGACACTGAAGGCTATGACAGACTCACTTGGTGCTGCGGTATTCGTAGAAGAAGCAATGCGCTCCGTTGCCGGTGGTATTGAAGTTATCCTTCCGGCCATTATTTTCCTGGTTGGATGTGGACTTGCATTTGCTACCGGTACATCCTGGGGAACTTTTGGTATCCTGATCCCGATCGTTGTTGCGGTATTTGAGAAATCCAGTCCTGAGATGATGATCATTTCCATGTCTGCCTGCATGGCAGGTGCAGTTTGTGGAGACCATTGTTCTCCGATTTCCGATACAACCATCATGGCTTCCGCAGGAGCACAGTGTGATCACGTAACTCACGTTTCCACACAGCTTCCGTATGCGATCCTGGCTGCGGCAGTATCCTTTGTAACTTATATTGTTGCAGGCTTTGTAAAAACAGCATGGATCGCACTTCCGGTTGGAATCGTGCTGATGTTGATCGTACTTTTCGTCATCAAGATGAAAAACCCGATGCCGATTGAGAAACCGACAGAATAAATTAGTAAGAAAACAGATGGACCGGATGCGGATCACAGATATCCGCATAACCGACCGATAAAAGGCAGTGACGGAAAGAAATTTCCAAAGCTGCCTTTTTTGTGCTTTCTATAATAATTCTCTTATGTTATAATGCAGGACAGACAGCAAACAGTAAATGAACATATATATTTTTTAGGAACAGGAGTAAGAATGATAGAATTAGGTAAAAAACAGAAATTACTGGTTGTAAAAACCGTAGATTTCGGAATATATCTTGGAGAGGACCGAAACGCACCTCAGAACGAGCGTGTGCTTCTTCCGTCCAAACAGGTACCGGAAGGAACCAAAGTAGGTGATGAGATCGAGGTATTCATCTACAAAGATTCTCAGGACAGACTGATCGCGACTACCCGTGAGCCGATGCTCCAGGTGGGACAGACAGCAGTCCTCAAGGTTAAACAGATCACCAGAATAGGAGCTTTTCTTGACTGGGGACTGGAGAAGGATCTTCTTCTTCCATACCATGAGCAGACCAACAGAGTACGTGAAGGTGAGGAGTGCCTGGTAGCTCTTTATGTAGATAAGAGCAGCAGACTCTGTGCAACCATGAAAGTGTACCATTATCTTTCCACCAGAACTCCTTATGTACCGGGAGATATGGTGAAGGGCCGTGTCTATGAGATCAGCGGAAACTTCGGTGTATTTGTTGCAGTAGATGATAAATATTCCGCACTGATCCCTGCAAGAGAGGCAACCGGCAAATACAGACCGGGAGCTATTCTTGATCTTCGTGTCACTGAGGTAAAAGAGGATGGAAAGATGAATGTCAGTGACCGTCAGAAAGCCTACATCCAGATCAATGAGGATGCAGAGAGCGTACTCAGCGTGATCGAGGAATTTGCAGGCGTGCTGCCATTTGATGACCATGCTTCACCGGAAGTCATCAAGAGAGAGTTTGGCCTCAGCAAGAACGCATTCAAGCGTGCAGTGGGCCATCTGATGAAAGAAGGAAAAGTAGAGATCCGTGACAGAAGGATCTACATTAAAAAATAACAAGGTGTTGACCGGCTCCGGATCAGACACGCTCCGGCACGTTCCGAGAAAAGTGCAGAGCGGGGAGGATCCGGAGCCCTGTTTTTACAGTAAGGAGAGAAGGATTTGGAGTTTACACATTTACATGTCCATACAGAATACAGTCTTCTGGATGGCTCCAATAAGATCAAAGAGTATGTAGCCAGAGTAAAAGAACTGGGAATGGACAGCGCGGCGATCACCGATCATGGCGTTATGTATGGTGTGATCGATTTTTACAGGGCTGCCAGAGAAGCCGGGATCAATCCCATCCTGGGATGCGAGGTTTATGTGGCTCCGGGTTCCCGCTTTGACCGTGAAGTGGGAAGTGGCGATGACCGTTATTACCACCTGGTTCTGCTGGCCGAGAATAATCAGGGCTACAGCAACCTGATGAAGATTGTATCCAAGGCATTTGTGGAAGGCTTTTATTACAAGCCACGTGTGGATCTGGAACTTCTGGAAAAATATCACGAGGGGATTATTGCCTTAAGTGCCTGCCTGGCAGGAGAGGTCGCAAGGTATCTTGCCCGTGGAATGTATGAGGATGCAAAGATCGCAGCCCTGCGTTATCAGGATATTTTTGGAAAAGGAAATTTCTTCCTGGAGCTTCAGGATCATGGAATTCCGGAGCAGCAGACGGTAAACCAGCAGCTTCTCCGCATGCACAGAGAGACAGGAATCGACCTGGTTGCTACCAATGACGTGCATTATACCATGGCTGAGGATGCGGAGCCCCATGACGTGCTCCTCTGTCTGCAGACCCAGAAAAAACTCAGCGATGAGAACAGAATGCGCTATGAGGGCGGCCAGTATTATGTGAAATCTCCAGAAGAGATGGCGAGACTTTTTCCATATGCTCTGGAAGCTCTGGAAAATACCCACAAGATCGCGCTGCGCTGCCACGTGGAGATCGAATTCGGCGTGACCAAGCTGCCGAAATATGATGTGCCCGACGGACTGACCTCCTGGGAGTATCTGAACAAGCTTTGCCATGAAGGGCTGGAACAGCGTTATCATCCGGTAACCGATGCGCTGAAAAAACGCCTGGATTATGAGCTGTCCACCATCAAAAACATGGGATATGTAGATTACTTCCTCATTGTGTGGGACTTCATCAAATATGCCAGAGACAATGATATCATGGTCGGCCCTGGACGAGGTTCTGCCGCAGGAAGTCTGGTTGCTTATACCCTTGGAATCACCCAGCTGGATCCGATCCGGTATGATCTTCTCTTTGAGCGTTTCCTGAATCCGGAACGAGTGTCCATGCCGGATATAGATGTGGACTTCTGCTTCGAACGAAGACAGGAAGTTATCGATTATGTACGACGGAAATATGGCGATGATTGCGTGGTTCAGATTGTTACCTTTGGTACGCTGGCTGCCCGCGGTGTAATCCGTGATGTAGGCCGTGTTCTGGATATGCCTTATGCCCAGGTAGACATCATCGCCAAGATGGTTCCGCAGGAGCCAAATATTACCATTGATAAGGCCCTGGGAATGAATCCGGAATTCCGGAAAGCCTATGAGGAACAGGAAGATATCCACCGCCTGATCGACCTTGCCAAGCGTCTGGAGGGTCTGCCAAGACATACTTCCATGCATGCAGCAGGTGTTGTGATCAGCCAGAAAGACGTATCGGAATACGTACCTCTTTCCAGAGCCCAGGACGGTTCCATTGTCACGCAGTTTACCATGACAACACTGGAAGAGCTGGGACTTCTGAAAATGGATTTCCTGGGGTTACGTACCCTGACCGTTATCCAGAATGCAGTAAAAATGATAGAACAGAGTACAGGCGTTCTCCTGGATATGCAGAAAATTGATTACAACGACAAAAAAGTACTGGATTCTCTCGGAACAGGACGTACTGACGGCGTGTTCCAGCTCGAGAGTGCCGGAATGAAAAACTTCATGAAGGAACTGAAGCCTCAGAGCCTTGAGGATGTCATCGCGGGAATTTCCCTTTACCGTCCGGGTCCCATGGATTTCATTCCGCAGTACATCCGCGGAAAAAACCGTCCGGATACCATCCGTTATGACTGCCCGCAGATGGAGCCCATCTTGAAGCCGACCTATGGCTGTATCGTATACCAGGAGCAGGTTATGCAGATCGTCCGTGATCTTGCAGGCTATACTCTTGGACGAAGCGACCTGGTGCGCCGTGCCATGTCCAAGAAGAAAGCTTCTGTTATGGCAAAAGAGCGCCAGAATTTCGTTTACGGAAATGTGGAAGAGGGGGTTCCGGGCTGTATCGCCAACGGCATTTCCGAGGAGATCGCAAACAAGATCTACGATGAGATGACAGACTTTGCGAAGTATGCTTTCAATAAGTCTCACGCTGCCGCTTATGCGGTGGTTTCCTATCAGACCGCATATCTGAAATACTACTATCCGGTAGAATTCATGGCTGCGCTGATGACGTCCGTTGTGGAAATGCCAAACAAGGTAGCGGAGTATATTTCCGTATGCCGTCAGATGGGAATCCAGATCCTTCCGCCGGATATCAATCATGGCATGTATGGTTTTTCTGTTGACAACGGTGCCATCCGCTATGCACTTTCTGCTATCAAGAGTATCGGCCGCCCGGTTATTGAGGGGATTGTGCGGGAACGAGAGGAGCACGGGGAATATACTTCCCTGAAAACTTTTGTGGAGCGAAATATTGATCAGATCAACAAACGTGTTGTGGAAAATCTGATCAAGGCCGGAGCACTGGACTGTCTGGAAGGAAACCGGAAACAGAAGATGACCATATATACGCAGATCATCGACAGTATCAACCAGGACAAAAAGCACACCATGGCCGGACAGCTGAGCCTTTTTGATATTGCTTCTGAGGAAGATAAAAAGGAATTTGAGATCCGTATGCCGCAGGTTGAGGAATATCCGAAAGAGATCATCCTGACCTTCGAAAAAGAAGTTCTTGGCATTTATCTCAGCGGCCATCCACTGGAGCGCTACCGGAATATGATGGAAAAAATGATCTCTGCAAAAACGTCGGATTTCCAGCCGGATGATGAAACCGGAATTCCGGAAGTCTACGATAACCAGAAAGTGATCGTAGGCGGAATGATTACGGATAAAACCATAAAATATACAAAGAATAATAAGGTAATGGCGTTCCTTACCGTAGAAGATCTGGTAGGCACCGTGGAAGTTGTGGTATTTCCGCGTGATTACGAAAAATGCCAGATGTTCCTGAACGAAGATGCCAGACTTTTCATCCAGGGAAGAGTATCTGCGGAAGACGACAAAGCCAGCAAACTGATCCTGGAAAAAGTCCGTACCTTCGATGATATGCCAAAAGAACTGTGGATCCAGTTCGAAAGCCGGGAAGACTACGCAAAAGCCGAGACCGGTCTGGTAGATGATCTGATGTCATCCAGAGGAAACAGCAGTGTGGTTATTTATCTCAAAGATGTCAAGGCAATGAAGAAACTTCCGCCTGCCTATCAGGTCCATATCGAGGATTCCTGGCTGGAACACATGTGTGAAAAATATGGAAGTTCCAATGTTAAAATTGTGGACAGAGTATTGAAAAACTTATAAAAATGCTATAAACTATATCCGAATATGTGTATTACAATAGGTTGTTTCATAAGATGGAGGATAACAATATGGCAGAGAACAAAATCAAAACGATCGGCGTTTTGACCAGTGGCGGTGACGCACCTGGAATGAATGCTGCAATCCGTGCTGTTGTCAGAAGAGGATTAAGCAGCGGACTGAACGTAAAGGGAATCTATAAAGGATACAGCGGTCTCTTAAATGAAGAGATCAGAGACATGACAGCAAGAGATGTTTCCGATACGATTGAGCGAGGCGGAACAATTCTTTATACTGCCAGATGTGCAGAGATGAGAACAGAGGAAGGACAGCAGCAGGCTGCAGAGATCTGCAGAAAGCATGGAATCGACGGCCTTGTTGTTATCGGTGGAGACGGTTCCTTCGCAGGTGCTCAGAAACTTGCGAACCTTGGAATCAATACCATTGGCCTGCCGGGAACCATTGACCTTGATATCGCATGTACCGAGTACACCATCGGTTTCGATACAGCTGTAAACACAGCGATGGAAGCCATCGATAAGGTACGTGATACATCCACATCCCATGAGAGATGCAGTATCATCGAGGTTATGGGACGTAACGCCGGATACCTTGCAGTATGGTGCGGTATCGCAAACGGTGCTGAGGATATCCTGATCCCGGAGAAATATGATTACGACGAGCAGAAGCTTATTGACAATATCGTAGAGAGCCGTAAGAAAGGCAAGAAACACCATATCATCGTAAATGCTGAGGGTATCGGCCATTCAGAGGCTATGGCAAAACGTATCGAGGCTGCAACAGGCATCGAGACACGTGCAACTATCCTTGGTCACATGCAGCGTGGTGGAAGCCCTACATGTAAGGACCGTGTATATGCGTCCATGATGGGTGCTCTTGCAGTAGACCTTCTTGTTGCCGGTAAACGCAGCCGTGTTGTTGGATATCGCCACGGTGAGTTCGTTGATTTTGACATCAATGAGGCTCTTGCAATGCAGAAGAATGTAGATTCCTACATGTGGGAGGTTTGCAATTCTCTTTCTCACAACTACAATAAATAAAAAATATGAACTTGAAAAAAGTTTCAGACGGATTGCATAAACTGAATACGTCACAAATAATTGCCCTCGGCTTTGCGGGGGTGATTTTTGTAGGCGGATTTATTTTGTGGCTGCCGTTCTGCAGTGCACCCGGGCAGGCTGTTACCTTCCCGGATGCTGTTTTTACAGCGGCAACCAGCGTATGTGTGACGGGACTTTCCACAGTTGTTATGGCAGTCCAGTGGAGCCCCATTGGAAAAGCGGTTATCCTGTGCCTGATACAGATCGGCGGGATCGGACTGATCGCACTGGCGAATATGATATTCATCAGCCTCCGGCGGAAAATTTCCCTGAAAAACCGGCGGATCATCAAGGAATCCTATAACCTGGATGAAATGGGTGGAGTCGTGGCTGTAGTCCGCAGTGTGGTGAAATGCGTGTTTCTTGCAGAAGGAATCGGTGCGGTCCTGTATGCGTTTTGCTTTGTACCGGAATTTGGAATAAAAAAAGGTCTGGTGCATGCCATATTTCTGGCGGTATCTGCATTCTGCAACGCAGGGATCGATCTTTTCGGGGAAACAAGCCTTTCGGTATATGTGAGCAATCCGCTGGTCAATATCACTACGATTGGCCTGATCATTGTGTCAGGTCTTGGATTTATCGTCTGGTGGGATCTGTGGGATAAATTCCGCAAGGTTCTGAGAAAAGAGCTCTCCCCATCCAGAGTTTTTCGTGTACTGCGGCTTCAGAGCAAGCTGGTCCTTACGATGACCGGGATCCTGGTATTTTCAGGAGCATTTCTGGTATTTATCTTTGAATCCGGAAACCCTTCCACGCTAAAGGGGGCACCACTGGGAACAAAGCTCATGGCATCCTTTTTCCAGTCAGTGACAACACGTACGGCGGGATTTTATACCATGGATCAGTCGCTTTTGTCCACACCTACCGTGATCATTTCCCTACTGTGGATGTTTATCGGAGGATCACCCATGGGCACTGCCGGTGGTGTGAAGACTACTACCATTGCGGTTCTGATCCTTTCTATTGCAGCATATCTTCAGGGAAAAAAGGATGTAGAGGTATACGGCCGCAGGATCCGTGAGAGCTATCTCCGTTCTGCCATGGTTGTTGCAGGAACCAGTGTGTTGATCCTTTTTACCATGACGGTGCTTTTGTCCGCAGTAATGCCGGGAGTGGATCTGGCAGATGTTTTATATGAGATCACTTCTGCGGGGGCTACAGTAGGACTTTCCAGAGGACTGACACCTCAGTTGAATGTGGCAGGCAAATGGATTGTGATCCTTACCATGTATCTGGGACGTATCGGACCACTGACACTGGGAACTGCAGTTGTGGTGCGTGTGCGTAACAGGCCGGGAAGCACGACTCATCTCGGGGAAGAAGATATCATGATCGGTTAAACAGGAGAATAAAATGAAAAATAAATCTTTTGCTGTGATCGGGCTTGGACAGTTTGGAATGACTCTGGCGGTGACGCTGGCAGAGTCCGACTGTGATGTCCTTGCCATTGACGACAAAGAAGAAAATATCGAAGAGATTTCCGAAAAAGTAACCTACGCGGTGAAAGCAGATGTCCGTGAACCTGGAATCCTGAAAGCACTGGGAGTTCAGAATGTGGATGTGGCCATTATCGCAGTTGCCGAAAATCTGGAAGCCAGCATTTCCGCAACCATGCAGGCCAAGGATCTGGGAGTTCCCTTTGTAGTTGCAAAAAGCATGAATTCTCTTCATGGACGTATTCTTGACAAAATCGGTGCAGATAAAATCATTTATCCGGAACAGGCCATGGGACTCCGTGTTGCCAGAAATCTCCTGTCCGGCGGATATCTGGATGTATTTGAACTTTCGGCGGAATTCAGTATGGCGGAGTTTTCCATTCCGGAGTCATGGGTTGGAAAAAGCCTGATGGATCTGAATGTACGTGAGCGTTTTCACATCAATATCATTGGTATTAAACAGGGCGAAAATGTCACAGTAGATCTGAAACCGTCCGAGCCGCTTCCGGACCGCTGTTCCATAATCGCCATTGGAAAAAATAAGGATCTTAATGCGGAACCGGCGTTTATGAAGTGATTTTTCGAAGATTCCGTAAACAGGATAAGTGCAAGGAGTAAGATAAAAAGTATGATAACCAGCGTATCAAATGCAAAAATAAAAAATGTCATGCAACTGAACCAGAAGGCAAAAGCCAGAAGAGAACAGGGACTTTTTGTGGCAGAAGGCCGGAAGATGTTCCTGGAAGCACCGGAAAACTGGGTTTTTCAGGTGTTTGTCTCTGAGACTTTTTCCCAGGATGGGGAACTGATGGCTCAGGTAGAGAAATATCCTTATGAGATCGTGAAAGATTCCGTATTCCGTCAGATGTGTGATACCAAGACTCCCCAGGGAATCCTTACCGTTCTGAAACTGCCTTCCTGGAGCGAGGAAGAAGTACTGGCAGGAGAAAATCCTCTGGTCATGGTCCTTGAAGATCTTCAGGATCCGGGAAATGCGGGAACCATTCTTAGGACCGGTGAGGGTGCCGGCGTGAGCGGCGTTTTTCTTACAAAAACCTGTGTGGATATCACAAATCCCAAGGTGATCCGTTCTACCATGGGCTCCATTTACAGAATGCCTTTTCTATATGTGGAAGATGTGGTATCATTAGAAAAGAAGCTGAAAGAAAAAGGAATCCGCAGTTTTGCAGCTCATCTGAAAGGTGAGAATTCCTACGATCATGAATCCTATAAAGGTGGTACCGCATTTTTTATCGGAAACGAGGGAAAAGGTCTTACAGACCAGGCTGCGGACGCAGCAGACTGCCTGATACGCATCCCGATGTGCGGAAAAGTAGAATCGCTGAATGCTGCTATGGCATCGGGGATTTTGATGTATGAAGCTGCAAGACAGAGAAGAGAATAAGAGAGGAGGGGTTTTATGACACCTTTGGCCTGGCTTGGAATACTGGCAATTTTACTGGTAATTGAAGCGATCACGGTAGGACTTACCACTGTCTGGTTTGCAGGCGGTGCTCTTGTGGCGTGCATTGTCTCGTGGCTCGGCGGGGGAATTGTTGTACAGCTCCTTTTATTTTTCGGAGTTTCCGTGGTGCTTCTGATCTTTACCAGACCTCTGGCGGTTCGCTACATGAACAAGGGCGTGGAGAAGACCAATGCAGAGAGCCTTCTGGGAAAAAGGGCCGTAGTGATACAGCCAATCAACAACCTGGCTCAGACCGGGCAGGTGCGGATCAATGATATCGAATGGACGGCACGTTCAGCCGACGAATCGGTTGAAATACCGGCCGGTGCAGTAGTTGAGATCAAAGAGATCCGCGGAGTGAAGCTGATCGTAAAAGAAGATAATAAGGAGGGCTAAAATTATGGGTGGAGTTATTGTTTTGCTTGTAGTCATCGTTCTTGTATTGTGGGTACTTGCATCCTGCATCCGCATTGTGCCGCAGGCTTATGCTGTGGTACTGGAACGTCTTGGCGCTTACAAAGCTACCTGGAGCACAGGTATTCATTTCAAGGTTCCGTTCATTGAGCGTGTTGCAAGAAGAGTAAACTTAAAAGAGCAGGTTGTGGATTTTCCACCGCAGCCGGTGATCACGAAAGATAACGTAACCATGCAGATCGATACCGTTGTATTTTTCCAGATCACAGATCCGAAGCTTTATGCATATGGCGTTGAGAATCCGATCATGGCTATCGAGAATCTTTCTGCTACAACACTTCGTAATATCATCGGTGATATGGAACTGGATGAGACACTGACATCCCGTGAAGTCATCAACACCAGGATGAGAGCTTCCCTTGATGAAGCTACAGATCCATGGGGAATCAAGGTGAACCGTGTAGAGCTTAAGAACATCATTCCTCCGGCAGCCATCCAGGATGCCATGGAGAAACAGATGAAAGCCGAGCGTGAGAGACGAGAAGCCATCCTGAAAGCAGAAGGAGAGAAACGTTCTACCATCCTTGTCGCAGAAGGTAAAAAACAGTCCGCGATCCTTGACGCGGAGGCTGAGAAACAGGCAGCGATCCTTCATGCGGAAGCACAGAAAGAGCGTATGATCAAAGAAGCAGAAGGACAGGCACAGGCAGTTCTTAAAGTACAGCAGGCAACTGCGGAGGGACTTCGCATGATCAAAGATGCAGGAGCAGACGAGTCCGTTCTTACCCTGAAGAGCCTGGAAGCACTCACAAAAGTTGCCGACGGCAAAGCAACGAAGATCATTATTCCGTCCGAGATACAGGGCATTGCAGGGCTGGCAACATCCCTGAAGGAAATCATGACAGATAAACCGGCAGAGCAGAAATAAATCTGCAGCCGTGAGGAGGATATATTATGAATCTTAAAGGAAGAAATTTCCTGACACTGAAAGACTTTACACCGGAAGAGATCACTTATATGATCGATCTTGCAGCGGACCTGAAAGCAAAGAAAAAAGCCGGAGAGCTTCATGAGTATTACAGAGGCAAGAACATTGCCCTGATCTTTGAAAAAACAAGTACAAGAACACGCTGTTCCTTCGAAGTAGCTGCTCATGATCTGGGAATGGGTTCCACTTATCTTGATCCGACAGGTTCCCAGATCGGAAAGAAAGAGAGCATCGCAGATACAGCAAGAGTTCTTGGAAGAATGTATGAAGGAATTGAGTACCGCGGATTTGGCCAGGATATTGTTGAGGAGCTTGCAAAACATGCAGGTGTTCCGGTATGGAATGGTCTGACAAACGAGTATCATCCGACACAGATGCTTGCAGATATGCTGACAGTACGTGAGCATTTCGGCAAACTGAAAGGCCTGAAACTTGTATACATGGGTGATGCCCGTTACAACATGGGTAACTCCCTCATGGTTGTATGCTCCAAACTTGGTCTCGATTTCGTAGCCTGCACCAATAAAAAATATTTCCCGAATGATGAACTGGTAGCACAGTGCCAGCAGTGGGCAAAAGAGGCAGGTTCCACCATCACTCTCACAGAGGATGTAGAGGCAGGAACCAAAGATGCAGACATTATCTACACAGATGTATGGGTATCCATGGGCGAGCCTGACGAAGTATGGACAGAGCGTATCCATGACCTGACACCATACAAAGTTACGAAACATGTAATGGAGAACGCCGGTGAGAAGGCAATCTTCCTTCACTGCCTGCCTGCATTCCATGATCTTAAGACAAAGATTGGAAAAGAGATGGGCGAGCGTTTCAACCTTACAGACATGGAGGTTACAGACGAGGTATTCGAGTCTCCGCAGTCCAAGGTATTTGACGAAGCAGAGAACCGTATGCATACCATCAAGGCTGTGATCGTTGCTACATTAGGAGAGCCGGAGAAATAATGGCAGAGTTATTTAATGAAGAAATAATTTCACAGGCAACACATACAAAATGGGCGGGCAAAACCGTCCATTTTGCAAGAGAAATTGATTCCACCAACCTCTGGGGCAAACGTGCCTGGAAGGAAGAAGGAGCGGGACATGGTGAGCTTTTTGTGGCAGAGTATCAGTCCGCAGGCCGTGGACGTTTTACAAGACGGTGGAGTGCACCGCCAGACAGTGCCATCACCATGAGCATTCTTCTCTGCCCGGAATTTTCTCCTCAGAAAGCGCCGATGATGACACTTGTTATGGGACTTTCTGTTGCACAGGCAGTTGCGGATCTTGGTCTTGATGTAGGAATCAAATGGCCTAATGACGTGGTAGTTTCCCGCAAAAAAATCTGTGGGATCCTTACCGAGATGACCATGAAACAGGATAAGATCGGCTGTGCGGTCATTGGCGTCGGGATCAATGTAAATATGGACAGTTTTCCGGAAGAAATGGCGGACAAAGCTACCTCCCTGTATCTGGAAAGCGGACATCTTTTTGACCGGGCAGAGGTAACCGGACTTGTGATGAAGCATTTTGAGGAAAATTATGAGAAGTTTGTGGAGACAGAAGACTTAAGCGGCCTGAAACCGGATTATGAGAAACTTCTGGCCAATCTGAACCAGCCGGTACGTGTGCTGGATCAGAACGATCCGTACGAGGGAATCGCAAGAGGAATCAACGCCGGCGGGGAACTTCTGGTGGAACGTGCAGACGGCACCATTGAAGAAGTAAATTCTGGAGAAGTTTCTGTGCGAGGACTGTACAGCTATGTGTAAAAATAGAGAAATACAGATCGGATAAAATTTCCGGCAGTAGTTTTTCGGCAATGTTTTATGATGAATTTATGTTATAAATAAAGGAGTATTTATGTATCAGGATAACATTGTGCTCTGCGGAGCAAGCTCATATGAGCAGAAATATTATTTTAACCAGGATTTTGCGTCCCTTCCGGAAGCAGTAAAGCAGGAACTGCAGATCATGTGCGTGCTTTTCACAGAGGATGTAGGCGGGATCCTGACACTGGAATTTGACGAGGACGGAAGCCTGCAGTTTAAGACAGAAGCACTGGAGGCAGATGCCCGTTTTGATGAGATCGGAAGTGCGCTGAAGATCAAGGAACTCCAGCGTGACAAAAGAGAGCTTCTGGAATCTCTGGAAATGTACTACAAAGTATTTTTCCTGGGAGATATCCCGGACGAGGAACTTAAGAAAAAAGCAGATACAGTTGAGGACTGATCCATGAAGATGCAGTGGAAGATCGGAAATGTGGAGATCCCGAATCCCTTTGTGCTTGCGCCGATGGCCGGGGTTACAGATCTGGCATTTCGAAGACTTTGCAAGGAGCAGGGAGCAGGACTGATCTGTATGGAGATGGTCAGCGCCAAGGCAATTTCTTTTCACAATAAGAATACAGAGGCACTGATGGAGATCGATCCAGGGGAGCATCCGGTATCCATGCAGCTTTTTGGCAGTGAGCCGGATCTGATGGCAGAGGTGGCAAAAAGTATCGAGGAGCGTCCTTTTGACATTCTTGATATCAATATGGGATGCCCTGTCCCCAAGGTGGTAAACAACGGGGAAGGCTCCGCACTTCTGAAAAATCCTAAACTGATCGAAGAGATCGTACGCAGTGTTTCCGGCGCCATTTCCAAGCCGGTGACTGTGAAAGTGCGTATCGGTTTTGATGATAAAACACCGGTGGATGTGGTGGAAATCGCCAGACGTGTGGAAGATGCCGGGGCAGCAGCCATTGCTGTACATGGAAGAACCCGCCAGCAGTATTATTCCGGACAGGCAGACTGGGATGCCATCCGCAGGGTGAAGGAAGCGGTGACGATTCCCGTGATCGGAAACGGAGATATCATTTCACCGGAAACCGCAGCAGCCATGTTTAAAGAAACCGGCTGTGATGCGGTGATGATCGGCCGTGCAGTACGTGGAAACCCGTGGATCTTCCGGGAGCTGAACCACTATTTTCTTACCGGAGAAAAACTTCCGAAACCAACCGTGGAGGAAGTTTGTGAAATGATCCTGCGTCATGCCAGAAACCAGATCGAAATCAAAGGTGAATATATCGGAATCCGTGAAATGCGGAAACATGTAGCCTGGTATACGGCAGGCATGCGGCACAGTGCCGGAATCCGGAGAGAATCCAACAATATTGCAAGTTATGAAGAACTGAAAAAACTTACAGATATGCTTCTTGAACGATAAAGAGGAAGAAACCGCCAGGGCTATTGACAAGGAACAGAACGCGTGCTACAGTCAGTGGGTCGGTCAGAAAACATAAGAGCTTTACAGGAGAAAAAAAGTACAGATGCCAGATAAAATAGCAGTTTTGATACCTTGCTATAACGAAAGTAAGACTGTAGCCAAGGTTATCCGTGATATGCGAAAAGCACTTCCGGAGTCTGTGATTTACGTATATGATAACAATTCCACAGATGGTACAGACGAGATTGCGAGGAAAGAAGGGGCTGTTGTCCGTTATGAATATCAGCAGGGAAAGGGCAACGTAATCCGCAGTATGTTTCGTGATATTGATGCACAGTGCTATCTGATGGTTGACGGGGACGACACCTATCCGGCGGAATTTGCGGCACAGATGTGTGAGAAAGTTCTGAAAAACGGAACAGACATGGTTGTCGGAGATCGCCTGTCCTCTACATATTTTACAGAGAACAAACGTCCTTTCCATAATTTCGGAAACAGCATTGTCCGTGGTTCTATCAACCGCCTTTTCAAAAGTGATATCAAGGACATTATGACCGGATACCGGGCAATGAGTTACCGCTTTGTAAAAACATTTCCGGTCCTTTCCAGAAATTTTGAGATTGAGACAGAAATGACGATTCATGCCATTGACAAGAACATGCAGGTAGAGAATGTGATCATTGAATACCGCGACCGTCCGGAGGGAAGCGAATCCAAACTGAATACCTACGCAGATGGATTTAAAGTGCTGAAGACGATCATGAGAATGTTTAAAAATTATAAGCCGTTGGAATTCTTTTCTATTATAGCAGCGGTGCTGTTTGTAGTCGGGATGGCATTTTTTATTCCGGTACTGATCCACTTTCTGGAAGTGGGAACTGTGAACAAACTGCCTACACTGATCGTAAGTGGATTTGTGATCATGACAGCGATTATCTGCTGGTTTTCCGGAATTATCCTGTCTACACTGGTCAATCAGCACAAGCAGGATTTTGAGTTCCAGACACAGATGGTAACCAACCGGTATAAAGACCTTTTCCCGGAAGAAAAATAAGAAACAGAAATAAGAAAAAATGCTGCGAAAAAACCGTGTGGAAATTTAAATTTTCCTGCGGTTTTTTCTACATTTTCAGGGCCCTTTTTTCGACGTGGAATGCTTGACAATACAGGGGCTTTTCGGTATAATACAGGAATTGTGAATATCCTGAGGTTTTTACGCCCTTTTTTAGGAAAAAGAGCTCTTGGGAATGGTAGCAACAGAAATATCCGAAGCTGTATTTTTTCAGAAAAAAACAGCGCGGTTTTGAAAGGAAGTAAGGCAAAATGGAAGAAGCAAAGAAGAACTTACTCACATACGCAGGACTTAGAAAACTGGAAGACGAGCTGCACGATCTGAAAGTTGTTAAGAGAAAAGAAGTTGCAGGAAAGATTAAAGAGGCCAGAGAGCAGGGAGACCTTTCTGAGAACGCTGAGTACGATGCAGCAAAAGACGAGCAGAGAGATATCGAGGCACGTATCGAGGAGATCGAGAAGATCCTCAAGAATGCCGAGGTTGTAGTAGAGGACGAAGTTGATCTTGACAGAATCAGCGTAGGCTGCAAGGTTAAGGTTCATGATTATGAGTTTGATGAAGACATGGAGCTGAAGATTGTAGGTTCCACAGAGGCTAACAGCCTTGAGGGTAAGATCTCCAACGAGTCTCCGGTAGGTAAGGCGCTGATCGGCGCTCACACCAACGATATCGTTGAGGTTGAAATGCCGTCCGGAATCATGAAATACAAAGTTCTTGAGATCCAGAGAAACGTATAAAACAGGTAACGGAGCGGATCGCACATATCCGCTGAACGATAGATAGATTAAGGAGGCCAACAAGTGGCAGAGCAGAAGAAGCAGGATGTAAACCAGCTGCTTAAGGTACGTCGTGACAAACTGGCAGACCTTCAGGCAAACGGCAGGGACCCGTTTCAGATCACAAAATTTGATCAGACACATCATTCCCTTGAGGTAAAGAAGCTTTATGAAGCACATGAGGCAGAGCTTCTCAAAGACCGCAAGGAGCTTGACGTAACAGGTCTTGATGAAGAGCAGGCAAAAGAGGCTCAGAAGAAGGATTATGAAGAAAGAAGAAGCATCATGGACGCAAGCCCGATCCACGTAGCGATCGCAGGACGTATGATGTTCAAACGTGTAATGGGAAAAGCTTCTTTCTGCAATATCCAGGACTTACAGGGTAATATTCAGGTTTATGTGGCGAGAGACGCCATTGGAACCGATTCCTATGCAGATTTCAAGAAATCTGATATCGGTGATATTTTTGGTCTGGAAGGATTTGCTTTCAGAACAAGAACAGGTGAGATCTCCATTCATGCAGAGAAGATGACTCTTCTTTCCAAGAGTTTACAGATCCTTCCTGAGAAATTCCACGGGCTGACAGATACAGATACCCGTTATCGTCAGAGATATGTGGATCTTATCATGAACCAGGACAGCAAGAATGTATTCATCAAACGTTCCCAGATCATCAAAGAGATCCGTAACTTCCTTGCAGGACGTGACTTCATGGAAGTTGAGACACCAATGCTGGTTTCCAATGCAGGTGGTGCCGCAGCAAGACCGTTTGAGACACATTATAATGCGCTGAACGAAGATGTTAAGCTTCGTATTTCCCTGGAGCTTTATCTTAAGAGACTGATCGTCGGCGGACTTGAGAGAGTTTACGAGATCGGCCGTGTATTCCGTAACGAGGGTGTTGACACCCGTCACAATCCGGAGTTCACTCTGATGGAGCTTTATCAGGCATATACTGATTATGAAGGAATGATGGAACTGACAGAGTCCATGTTCCGTTACCTTGCAGAGAAAGTCTGCGGTTCCACAAAGATTTCCTACAATGGTATTGAGATCGATCTTGGTAAGCCGTTCGCACGTCTGACCATGAACGATGCCATCAAGAAATATACAGGAATCGATTTTGACGAAGTAGCAGATGATGAGGCAGCAAAGAAACTTGCTGACGAGCATCATATCGAGTATGAGGAACGTCATAAGAAAGGTGATATCATCAACCTCTTCTTCGAGGAGTACTGTGAGAAAGAGCTGATCCAGCCGACATTCATCATGGATCATCCGATCGAGATTTCTCCTCTGACCAAGAAGAAACCTTCTGATCCGAACAAGGTAGAGCGTTTCGAGCTCTTTATCAATACATGGGAAATGTGTAATGCATATTCCGAGCTGAACGACCCGATCGACCAGAGAGAGCGTTTCAAAGCACAGGATGCTCTTGCAGACGCAGGTGATGAGGAAGCCAACCACACAGACGAAGACTTCCTGAACGCACTGGAGATCGGTATGCCGCCAACAGGTGGTATCGGATACGGAATCGACCGTCTCGTTATGCTCCTGACAGACAGCCAGGCAATCAGAGACGTACTTCTGTTCCCGACAATGAAGTCACTGGACGCTGATAAGAAATCTGCGAAGTCAGAAAACAGCACTTCCACAGCAGCACCGGAGAAAGAAGAAGTTATCGATTTCTCCAAGGTAAAGGTAGAGCCTTTATTTGAGGAATTTGTTGATTTCGATACTTTCAGCAAGTCAGATTTCAGAGCTGTAAAGGTAAAAGCTTGTGAAGCAGTTAAGAAATCCAAGAAGCTGTTACAGTTTACGCTGGATGACGGAACAGGCACAGATCGTACGATTTTAAGCGGTATTCACGCTTATTACGAGCCGGAAGAACTGGTTGGAAAGACTTTAATTGCGATCACCAACCTGCCACCGAGAGCCATGATGGGAATTGAATCCTGTGGAATGCTTCTCAGTGCAATCCATGAGGAAGAGGGCGAAGAAAAACTTCATCTTCTGATGGTTGATAACCATATTCCGGCTGGTGCAAAGCTGTACTAAAATTAAATATAAAATGTCTAAAACCATGATGTCAGACCGCATTTGACAACAATTTGACAACAAAAT
>OKVC01000094.1_pt1 | contig 57565 bp, 48 predicted proteins | sample 1606641 | NCBI WGS metagenome assembly OKVC01 (sample SAMEA3882518, study PRJEB24775) | human gut metagenome | biome: human-associated habitat; feature: intestine environment; material: feces | place: Netherlands | collected 2009/2010
AAGGAGTACTTCCACACCACCCGGCAGGACGCGCGGGGATGAATCCGGCAAAAGCAGCGCCGTCTGCGCCCGTCACATCGCCGTGCGGGCGGTGCGCACCAGATACTCCATGGCCTGCACCGGGTACTGCCCGGCGGCGGTCTCGCCGGTGAGCATCAGGCTGGATGCGCCGTCCAGTACGGCGTTGTAGATGTCGCTCACCTCGGCGCGGGTGGGTACAGCCCGGGTGTGCATGCTGTCCAGCATCTGGGTCACCACCATAAAGGGCACCCCGGCTGCCCGGCAGGCGGCAGAAAGCTGCTTCTGGCAGCGGGGCAGCTCCCATAGGGGCATGGCGTTGCCAAGGTCGCCCCGGGCAATGACCACCTCGTCCACCAGCGGCAAAAACTCCGGCAGCGTCTGCACGCCCGCAAGGTTTTCAATTTTGGCAAGAATCTTCAGCTGCGGCGCACCGGCCTCTGCCAGCGCCTGCCGCAGGCTGCGGATATCCTCAGCGCCGCGCACAAAGGGCAGCATGACCCCAGTAACGCCGCAATTGGCGGCGATGGCAAGGTTCTCCTTGTCCTCGGCGGTCAGGGTGGGCATCTGGATATCCGCCCCCGGTGCGGCCAGACTTTTGCGGCTTTGTAGCACCCCGCCCCGCACTACGGTGCACACGAGTGCTTCCGGCTCTGCGGTGTCCACCCGTGCCAGCAGCTTGCCGTCATCCAGCAGCAGCGTCTGCCCGGGCTGCACGCTGTGCACCAGCGCGGCAGGGCAGTGGATGCCCTGCGCGCCCAGACGCACGGTCTGCCCGGCGGTAAGGGACAGCGGCTGCGGCAGACGACCAATGCGCAATTCCGGCCCCTGCAAATCAATGAGCAGCTTTTTGACCCCGGCTTTATGCAGCAGCGCCAGCCAGTCCTTGTGCGCTGCCAGCGGCCCGTGAGAAAGGTTCATGCGGATGCCGGTCATACCGGCTTCCACCATCTGCTGCAAAAGCTTTACATCGGCACAGGCAGGGCCGATGGTTCCGTAAAAATCCATAATTCCTCCTGCAATTCACGTTTTCTTTCTATTGTAGCATGACCGCGCTGCAAAAGATAGCCCGGCGGCGCACAAAAAAACACCGGAAGCTGATGCAAAGCCTCCGGTGTCTTTTTATGATGCCTTATGGGGTTTACTGCTACACTTTGCACCGCCTGCGTTCAGTACAAAGCTTACAGCTCCCTCTATTTTTAAAGGTTGTACTTAGTTTACAGCATTTCAGGCATTTCGTCAAGGGCATTTTCCAGCTTTTGCCGGGAAAAACTGGAATATCACAACATTATCACAACTGCAGCTGGTGGTAGCACACGCCCTCCATGGTCTTCCAACAGGCGGTGCTTCCCTCCAGGGTCATGTAGCTGTGGGCAGTGTTTTCCTTGGGGATGCTCACAGAGCCGGGGTTCAGGTAAAGGTTCCCCTGTCCAAAGTCCGTCCATGCGGGCACATGGGTGTGACCGTGGAGCAGAATATCGCCCTTAGACAGCGGTGGCAGATTGTCGCAGTTGAATTTGTGACCATGTGTGGCGAATATCCTCAGTCCGTCACAGCATATATAAGCATATTCCGCCATAACAGGGAAGTCAAGCACAATTTGATCGACTTCTGTGTCACAATTACCACGCACGCACAGAAGCTTATCCTTTAGCGGATTGAGCATGGCTATCACCTGCTTTGGTGCATATTCCTTTGGAAGGTCGTTTCTTGGTCCGTGATAGAGGATATCACCCAAAAGAATTAGTTTTTCCGCGCCGTTTTGCTCAAAGGCTTCAAGCATTTTTTTACACCAGTAAGCCGAACCATGAATGTCTGACGCTATCATAAGTTTCATATTTTACACTCCTTTATTTAATGATCTCAGATGCAAGTTTGTGCAAAGACACATACTCTGGCTTTATTTTGTTATATATATCGCAGCCTTTTTCCTTTTTGAACTCTTTTACCATTCTGATATAAAGCTGCTGTTTTGTTGTGGCGTCAATGACTGCTTCTCTTATAAGCGCCAGTTCGTCTTTGTTGCATTTGCCGTCGAGTAGCTCATCAAGTTTTACGGATAGTACATCATGGTAAACAACCTTTTCAGTTTTCTGATCCGTCATCGTTTTATCTTCATCAGCGGTGCATGTATTTTCGGATTCCTGTAGTCCTTTAAGTCGCAGATATCTTGGCCTGAGAAGCTTGTAAAAATCTGTAGCCTGCTTTTTATATACCTTTGCAAGAGAGTTGTGAAGCTCCTCTTTTGTGTTAGACTCAGCTATAAGTTTGCTGATCTCTTCTATTTGCTCTTCGCTGCAAATGTTTGCAAGTATGCTTTGGAGATCGTTGTTTTTTTGTGTGGTACATTTTTTTCTACCCTTTTTCACTTTGACGATAGTTTCAACAACAGGATCACTTTCTGCTTCGACAATATCAGGTGCACAGGCTTCTGGCTCTTCTTCGACCTCTTCTGTATTACCATTCATATTTTCGTTTAGTGTAACAGAATAATCTATAGCCGCAGGCTCAGGGTTTGGCTCATCAGCTTCGTCAAGAGTTATCTCTGACTCTGTCTGAATTTCTGCTGTTTCTTGTATTTCCTCTGCTTTTTCGACTATATGTTTAGTCGATTCCTCATCTTCATTGTTTTCGGTCGGATTAACCTTATGATTAGCGAAATTAATAGCGGTTTGTATTGTCCTGGTTCTGTAGACCATAGCATTTGGGCTGTCAACATACTTACCGTGCCAGAAATCATGAAGAAAGTCAAAACCTCTGTCATTGCTGATAACAAAAATATTCGTATAAGTATCCTTGGCTACCAGATAACCCAGAAGTGTTGAAAGCTGAAAATCCAGGGCATTTTTGCCACCAACGTTTACCTTGAAGTATTCAATATCAGCCTTTGATGTAAGAACTTTCTGGTGCATTTCGAAGTTAATGGTATCGGAATTTTCACTGTAAAAAATTATGACGGTATCAGTTTCAGTTAAATTGTCTATGCCTTGAAGTCCTTTGGATTTGACATTTTCAAAGTCTACCAAATAAATTTTCATGTTGATCTATCCTTTCTTTTTGTGTCGTATAAGTGTCGTGGCAGCAATAATCACAATTAGTCCCCCTGCCGCAGTTGCTGTCATAAGTATGGCATTTTTGCCTTTTTCATCGTTCTTGCTGCTGTCAGGAACGACCTCCTCATAGGTATAAGTTTTTGTCCTTAACACCTTGTCTATACAAGAAGCAATAAGTGCATGACCTTTTTTATTAGGGTGTATATCAAAGTCATTTATGTTGGTCAGTTCCTTTCCGTGACCGCTGAATTCACTAAAAACATCTGCCACTATGTATCTCTCATTTTCATTTTCGTCAGTGGAGTGTTCTTTGATAATGTTGTTAAGTTTTGAAATTTTATCATTTGATATACTCTGGAAAACAGCAGCCGCAGTGAAGTTATCAAGCGGGTCATATAGTGTCTGAACGATTATTTCACCCCTACTTTTAGCTTCAACAGCGTTAATTATATCATCTAGAGTGCTCGTAAAATTTTTCAGCGCCTTATCCATATCATCAGACATATCCTTCATATCCATTGCAATGCCAATAATATCCTTGGTTTTATCCATCAAATCAGACATTGTGCTTTTAGAAGTAATGCCAAGATCGTTCATCAAAAAATCTATGAAAAGACCAAGAATGTCATTGCCACCTATGGATATAATAACAGCGTCGCTGTCTGCAAGGTCGGCGTCAAATTCGCCTGAATTAATGCGGTCAAGAAGCTGTTGTGAAGTGTCGCCCACAACAGCAGAGTTCACAAGCTTACAGCCGCCAGCGTCTTTAAGCTCAGCGTCATACTGGTCGTGAAGAAGATTTGCATAAGACGCACAAGAATATCTGTTTTCACTGTAGCCTTCCAGACCATAGCCAGCGGCGATTGAATCCCCAAGCACAAGTATATTAGGCGGAACATTTACTTCATGCTTTATAACTTCAGCGTTACAGGCAAGAGGTGTGGCACATGCCATAACGGTTGCCGTGAAAAAAGCCGTTAATTGTTTTAACATCTTATCATCTCCTATATGAGTATATTAACCTTATTATATAATATATTGTACCACATTCAGGACAATTGTACAACATATTTTTTGAAATTTCTTGACTTTTTTAGCGTGTTGTGATAATATATAATAAAAGAATATGAAATCAGTTTGGAAAGCGAGATTTATTATGACTGACTATTATTACCCTGTCCTCAGCGATGAAACGAGCCTGCCTTTGTATGTGCTTGGAATCGGTGCGAGAGATAGAGAATTTCATTTTGTAAGAGAAGATGGCTATCCTAATCATCAGATAATATACTGCACTCGTGGTCAGGGTCACATTATATTTGATGGTCATGAGTATGATATAAAGCCGGGGGACGCATTTTATCTGCCGCCTTCTGTGCCACATGAGTATTATCCTGTTGGTGATATATGGGAAACCCACTGGATAACCTTTGAGGGCAGGGAAGCGATTGAAATGCTCAAGCATATCAAGCTTGAGAAGGCTAAAGTGTTTCACATAAATGATATCAATGCTGTTGATGCCATATTTAAGAAGATACTTTATCTTATGAAGACTAATTACTACTACTGTGGTCACCAGTGTTCGGCATATCTATATCAGTTTCTTATTGAGCTACACAGAGTCGTAAACCTACAAAATGGCAGTCAGGACGGACAAAAACTCAATCAGCTGCAGCCTGTAATTGATTATATTGATAAGAATTTCAGAAAAGAACTTACACTTGTGGAGCTTGCTGATCTTATTGACCTTTCACCGCAGTATCTTTGCAGACTTTTCAAGGAGTGTCTTAGTCTAAGACCTTTTGAGTATCTAGCAAGAAAGCGTATACAGCAGGCAAAGCTGCTTTTATTGGAGGATAAGCTTAACATCAATGAAATCGCTGCGGAGGTAGGTTATAACGATTGCAGTTATTTTTGTGCGGTGTTCAAAAAGCATGAAATGCTTTCCCCTGCAGAATTTCGTTCTCTTCATAAAAAAGCAGGTAATTAAAAATATGATGCCCCACGGAAATGGATTCCGTGGGGCTTTTTTTATAATATAGTTCCGCCTCCGATAACGTATTCACCGTCATAGAAAACCACTGCCTGTCCCTTTGAGATAGCTTTATGAGGTTCTTTAAAAGTCACGAGTACCTTGCCATCATTCATTGGTGAAACTGTACATTCAGCGTCCTTTTGATGATAACGTGTCTGAGCAGTGCAGGTTATAGGCTCTGTGATGGCGTCAAACGGAATAAAGTTCACATCTCCTGCCACAAGGCTGTCACTGTATACTTCATCAGCCTTGCCCATAATAAGCCTGTTATGCTCCATATCTTTTGTAACAACGAAAAGCGGTTCGCTATATGAAATGCCTACGCCCTTTCGCTGTCCAATAGTATAGTGTATCAGACCTTTGTGTTTACCAAGCTTTGTGCCGTCAGAAAGAACGATATCTCCCGACTGCTGTTCACCGCAGCGTTTTGTGATAAAGCCTGCGTAATCACCGTCAGGGATAAAGCAAATGTCCTGAGAGTCAGGCTTGTTTGCATTTATAAGCTTGTTTTCTTCTGCGATATCACGGATCTTGTCCTTGTGCATCTCGCCAACGGGGAAGAGAGTATGAGCAAGCTGTTCCTGCGTCATGCTGTAAAGCACATAACTTTGATCCTTTGACCTGTCAGGTGAGCGTTTCAGAAGCCACCTGCCTGAATTTCCGTCATATTCTCTGGCAGCGTAATGCCCTGTAGCTATATAATCAAAGCCCAGCAGCTTTGCACGCTCATAGAATTTTGCGAATTTCAGATGTTTGTTGCATTCAATACACGGATTAGGCGTGCCGCCTGCCAGATATGTATCAACAAAATTGTCGATAACACAGTGCTTAAAATCATCAGAAAAATTGAATACATGGAAATCAATGCCTAGTTTAAAAGCAACAAAACGTGCGTCCTCTATATCATTGAGAGAACAGCACGTTCTTGTTTTATCCAGACCGATGTCCTCATTGCTGTAGAGCCGCATGGTAGCCCCTGCCACGTCATAACCCTCATCAAGAAGGAGCTTGACCGAAACAGAGCTGTCAACGCCGCCGCTCATTGCCACAAGAACTTTATCAGCCATTGCAGTTCTCACAATCAGGAGCAGACTGCTTACCTACGAACGGAGTTGGATCGATACCCTGTCTTTTATAGTAGTCAGAAACAGCGGCTTTCATTGCTTCCTCCGCAAGAACAGAGCAGTGAAGCTTTGCTGGTGGAAGACCGTCAAGAGCTTCAACAACTGCCTTGTTTGTAAGTTTCAAAGCGTCTTCAAGTTTTTTACCCTTTATCATTTCTGTAGCGATAGAAGATGTAGCAACAGCCGCACCGCAACCAAAAGTCTTGAACTTAACGTCAGTTATAATGCCGTCATTGACCTTGATGTACATTTTCATAATATCTCCGCACTTAGCGTTTCCTACCTCGCCGACACCGTCAGCATCTTCAATCTCGCCGACATTTCTCGGATGCGCGAAATGATCCATTACCTTTTCGCTGTATATCATTTTTTATTCCTCCTAATCAAGTGTATAGTCGTGAATATTCTCAGTTCTGCAAATTCTTTCCCAAAGTGGTGACATACTTCTCAGGTGCTTTACGATAGGTGGAAGAACCTCAAGAATATAATCAACATCTTCCTCTGTGTTCTCGTCATTGATAGAAAGTCTGAGTGAGCCATGTGCTACTTCGTGTGGCAGACCAAGTGAAAGCAGAACGTGTGACGGGTCAAGTGATCCGCTTGTGCAAGCTGAGCCTGATGAAGCTGCAACGCCTTGAAGGTCAAGTGAAAGCAGCAGGCTCTCGCCCTCTACTCCACGAACAGATATGTTTACATTTCCTGCAAGTCTGTGTTCTGTGTCACCATTAAGCCTTGACTCAGGTATCTTGAGCAGACCCTCGATAAGTCTATCTCTCATTTTTCTTACACGCTCATTCTTTGCAGGGATATCCTTTACAGCATCAGTGATAGCAACGCCGAGAGCCACGATAGAAGGTACGTTCTCGGTACCTGCACGCTTATTTCTCTCCTGCGCTCCACCGTAGATAAGGTTAGGAAGGTTAATGCCTGTTTTTACATAAAGCGCGCCAACGCCCTTTGGAGCGTGGAGCTTATGTCCTGAAAGTGAGAGCATATCAATGTTCATATCTTTAACATTGATGTCAATATTTCCTACAGCCTGAACAGCGTCAGTATGGAACCATACGCCATGCTTGTGGCAAACTTCGCCGATCTCAGCGATAGGCTGTATAGTACCGATCTCGTTGTTAGCTGTCATTATTGTAACGAGGCAGGTATCATCACGGATAGCGTCCTCGACCTGTTGTGCAGTAACAAGACCCTTGTCACCTACAGGAAGATATGTTACCTCAAAGCCAAGCTTTTCGAGATACTGACAAGTGTGAAGAACCGCATGATGTTCAAAAGCAGTTGTGATGATATGCTTCTTGCCCTTTTTTTCTCCAAGCTGTGCACAGCCTCTTATAGCCCAGTTGTCAGACTCAGAGCCACCAGCAGTGAAATAGATCTCGTTGACCTTCGCACCAAGAGCGTTTGCGACCTGTTCTCTTGCTTTAAGAACGGCTTTTGCACATTCCATTCCCAAAGAATATATACTTGACGGATTTCCGTATAGCTCAGTGAAATAAGGCAGAGCGGCGTCAAGAGCTTTCTGAGATACTCTAGTCGTAGCTGAGTTATCTGCATAGACAAATCTCTTTTCCAATTAAATCATACCTTTCATATATAGATTTCTATTTTATTATATACTAAATTACTACAAAATGCAATAGTTTTCCCTAACTTAATAAAAAATTAATATTTATTTAATTCTATTTATACTGTTTAGAGCCCATTACTGCAAGTTCGTCACAACGTTCGTTTTCCGGATGTCCTGCATGGCCTTTTACCCAGTTGAAATTGACCTTATGCACCTCCAGCAGATCAAGAAGCTTTTCCCACAGATCACTGTTTAGAGCCTTTTTCTTGTCCGATTTCACCCAGTTGTTTGCACGCCATTTTTTTGCCCAGCCTTTTGTAACAGCGTCGATTATATACTTTGAGTCGCTGTAAAGCTCTACCTCACATGGCTCTTTCAGTGCTGAAAGAGCAGTGATAACAGCGGTTAGTTCCATGCGGTTATTGGTAGTTGAAGGGTCGCCGCCCCAAAGCTCTTTTGATGTGCCTTTGTATCTTAGTATCGCACCATATCCTCCAGGACCGGGATTTCCAGAGCAAGCACCGTCAGTGAAAATTTCTATTTTCTTCATTTATTTATCTCCATTTTTGTGATGATTATTATGCAAAACATATTATACTACATTTCTCTCTTTTTTTCAAGTACCTCTCAAGGTTTAATATTTTAATATTTATTACTTTTGAAATGTTCAAATTATACAAATGACTTGAATGTCTTTGTATAATTTGAGAATTGACTTAAAAGACATTAAGCTTTATAATTGTAGTGTAACATTGGTTGTTAAGACAGAAAATCATTTGATTTGGAGGTCAATTATTTTATGAAGATCAAGAAGATTCTTGCATTGGCAGTAGCGCTTACATCTGTTTTTGCAGTTGCAGGTTGCGGCTCCACAGGCGACAGCAGTTCAAAGGTATCAACAGTAAAGAAAGTTAAGGTCGAGGACACACAGGAAATAGAGGCTATCCCTGACGATGCTCAGAAAACTATCCGTTGGATGGGTACATATGACCTTAATCCTAACGAGAAAAAGGGCGAGGATAAGTCCGTTGAGATGACCCTTTTCAACAACAAGGGTGGCAAAGTAGAGTACACAAGAGTAACTGACAGCGAAAAATTTGATCAGCTCGCTAGTGCTATCATGGCTCAGCAGAATGTGCCTGATATTTTCAAGTATGAGTGGATGGCTTTCCCTGCACAGGTGCTTAAGGATATGTATCAGCCTGTTGACGATATTGTGAACTTTGACGATCCGCTGTGGGCTGATGTGAAAACAACTGCTGACAAGTTCGTTATGGGCGGCAAGCATTATGTTGCTCCTATAAGCTTCACAGTCGGCACACTTATGATGTATGATCAGGACGTTATCGACGCTGAGGGTCTTGACGATCCATATGAGCTTTATCAGAATGGTGAGTGGAATTGGGATAACTGGTATGACATGATGTCGGAGTTTGTTTCAAACGCTCCTGCTGATGTTGAGAGATTTGGTATCAATGGTTGGTTCCAGACACAGGTCATTCAGCAGACCGGTAAAACAATGGTAAACTATGACGGAGAGAAGTTCACAAACAATATAAATGACCCTGATATCGAAAGAGCAGAAGATCTGCTTTATCAGGTAGGTAAGAACAACCTTGTAAACGGCAACTGGCTTGGCAATGCTAAGCAGGCGCTTAAAGACGGCAATCTGCTGTTCTATTGCATGGGTACATGGGCCATGACAGGAAATAACGGACCTTCTGACGCTGACACCTGGAGAGTGGTCCCTGTTCCGTCTGATCCTAACACTGATGAAAAGTACATGACATCTGATATGACGGCATATATGTGGGTAAGAGGTTCAACAGCTAAGGAGGCTGTTAAGTGCTGGTATGAGTGTTGCAGAATGGCTAACACAGATGAAACATATAAGGAAAACGGCAAGGAGAAATTCCTCAACGCTAATCCTAACTGGACAGAGGATATGTATCAGGTGATCGTTGACTGCTCATCTTCTGAATACAATCAGGTGTTTGACTACGGCTACGGAATTTCTTCCACAATGTCTGACGACAACGCAAATGAGGACGGCAACTGCGTAACAAGAAAGCTTTATGAATACACAAACAAGGCTGACGAAAATGGCAAACAGTTCTCATGGACAGAGCTGAGAGAATCATACTCCGCAACTGTTGACGCCGAGCTTAAGACTATCAACGACGCTGTTGTTGCATTCAATAAGAAAAATTCATAAGAATACTTTACAAGACTTCGATTTTATCGGGGTCTTGTTTTTGCATAAAAATATGGCTCTGAGAGATACATTTCTCAGAGCCATATTTTTTATGTTTAGTTGTCCATGCCCTCACGAACGGATTTGATAAACTTGCCCACATATTCAGGAGCGTCTTTGCCGTGTTCCTCAACTATCTTGACAACAGCACTTCCCATTATAACGCCGTCAGCATATTGGGACATTTTCTTTGCCTGCTCAGGATTTGAAATTCCGAAACCAATACAGCAAGGACAGTGGTTTTCATTTCTGATAGGCGCAAGAAGCTCGTTAAAGTCTGTTGTTATCTCTGAACGCATACCAGTAACGCCCAGGGAGGATACAACATACAAAAAGCCCTTTGATTTTTCAGCTATCATTTTTACACGCTCGTGTGAAGTCGGTGCAACGAGGAAGATAGTGTAGATATCATTTTTCTCAGCTTCGCTCTGAAGCTCTTCACGCTCCTCAAAAGGCATATCTGGAACAATAACTCCGTCTATCTGTACCTCTTTGCAAAGCTCAAAGAATTTCGCTGTTCCGTACTTGAAGATAGTGTTTATATACATCATCAGAAGCATAGGCTTGTCAGTCTGTGTGCGGAGTTTTCTCACAAGGTCAAATATCTTGTCAAGATTTGTTCCACCGCTCAGTGAACGCAGGGAAGCTTTCTGAATAGTCGCACCTTCTGCAATAGGGTCTGAGAATGGCACGCCTATCTCGATAATGTCAGAGCCGTTCTTGTACATTTCAAGAACGCACTTTTCTGTTGTATCCATATCAGGGTCGCCTGCGGTGATAAATGTCACAAGTGCCTTTTTGTTTTCTGCTTTAAGCTTTTCAAAACAAGCATCTATCCTATTCTTCATTAAGGTCTACCTCCCTGTATCTTGCTATTGAGTAAACGTCCTTGTCGCCTCTGCCTGAAAGGTTGATGACAAGTATTGAGTCCTTATCCATTGTAGGAGCGATCTTAAGCGCAGCGGCAACTGCGTGTGATGACTCGATAGCAGGGATTATACCCTCTGTTCTTGAAAGGTACTCAAAAGCACAAACTGCTTCTTCATCGGTTATGTCAACATACTGCGCTCTGCCTATAGAGTTAAGATATGCGTGCTCAGGTCCGATACCTGGGTAGTCAAGACCTGCGGAAATTGAGTAAACAGGGTCGATCTGACCATATTCGTTCTGCAAGAAAAGCGATTTCATGCCGTGGAATATACCAAGTGAGCCTTTTGCAACTGTAGCTGCATGGTCTGGTGTGTCAATGCCCCTGCCTGCTGCTTCTGCACCAACAAGCTTAACTGATTTGTCTTCAATAAAGTTGTAGAATGCACCCATAGCATTTGAGCCGCCGCCTACGCAGGCAACAACACAGTCAGGCAGTCTGCCTTCCTTTTCCATAAGCTGTGCCTTTATCTCAGCACTGATAACTTTCTGAAAATCTCTTACCATTGTAGGATAAGGGTGAGGTCCCATTACAGAGCCTATGCAGTAGAAAGTTGTGTCGATATTTGATACCCAATCTCTGAAAGCTTCATTGATAGCGTCTTTCAGTGTAGCAGTACCGCTTGCAACGCCTGTTACCTTTGCGCCAAGGAGGTTCATTCTGTATACGTTAAGGGACTGTCTTTTCATATCGGTCTCGCCCATGTAGACCTCACATTCCAAACCCATAAGAGCGCAAACTGTAGCGGTAGCAACACCGTGCTGACCTGCACCAGTCTCAGCGATTATGCGCTTCTTACCCATTTTCTTTGCCAGAAGTATCTGACCCAAAACGTTGTTTATCTTGTGTGAGCCTGTGTGGTTAAGATCCTCACGTTTGATGTATATTTTAGCTCCGCCAAGATCTTTGGTCATCTTTTCTGCATAATAAAGCATTGACGGTCTGCCTGCATAATTGTGGTAAAGCTCCTGAAGCTCTTTGTTGAACTCAGGATCGTCCTTGTATTTATCGTAAGCTTTTTCAAGCTCGTGAACAGCAGTCATGACAGTTTCAGGGATATACTGTCCGCCAAATTCGCCAAATCGTCCAATTTTACTCATTTATATCCTTCTTTCGGTATTATTTCTGATAGTTTCAACTATCCTTTTTATCTTGTTTTCGTCCTTGAAGCCATCGGTTTCCACTGAACTTGAAAAGTCAACGCCATAAGGCTGTACCTTTTCCATAGCATAGCAGATATTATCCTCGTTCAGTCCACCTGCAAGTAAGAAAGGCTTTGAAATACTCACATTGGAGAACACATCAAGGTCAACACGCTTGCCTGTTCCGCCGTAGCTGCCTGCTGAAAAGCTGTCTATAAGCAGTTTGTGGACGGGAAGTGCGTCAGCTTTTGCAATATCATCAGCATATTTCACACGAACGGCTTTCCATATCTCACAGTCGCAGTTTTTACGGAGTTTGCTGATATACTCTGCGTTTTCTTCACCGTGAAGCTGGATAACATCAAGCTTCTGTGCAAAGCTTTCCAGAATATTCTCTATAGGCTCGTTTACAAAAACGCCCACTCGTTTGATTTCCTTATTAAGAAGAAGTTCAAGATCGTAGAATGTGTCAATGTCTACCGTGCGTTTAAAACCCTCCGACAGTATAAAGCCTGCATAATCAGGGTGGTATGTGTTCACATAAAGAATATCGTCCACACGGCGCATACCACATATCTTGATTTTTGTCATTTATACGCCCTCTCTCAGTTCATGGAGAGTTGTACCGATATTGCCGCTTCTCATAAGCGTTTCACCTATAAGCACAGCGTCTGCACCAAGGCTGCGTACCTTTTTCATATCGGCATTTGTTTTTATACCGCTCTCTGAAACAAGCACTGCATGGTCGCCTACTATATTGCTGAGCCTGCCCGTGGTTTCAAGGTCAACGTCAAAAGTGTAAAGATTTCTGTTGTTTATGCCAAGCATATCAGGCTTAAAACCAAGCGTCTTTTTATACTCTTCCTCGTTGTGCACCTCCACAAGACATTCAAGTCCAAGCTCGTGAGCGATATCAGAATATTCTTTCATCTGACCCTCGCTGAGTATAGCCGAGATAAGCAGCACTGCATCAGCACCTAAGGCTCTTGCCTCGTAAAGCTGATATTCGTCGATAACGAAGTCCTTGCGTAGTATCGGCAGATTCACAGCCGCTCTAATTGCTTTGAGATATTCCCCGGAGCCTTGAAAATAATGTTCCTCAGTAAGACAGGATATTGCATTCGCACCGTTTTTCTCATACTCGCAGGCGGTTTTCACAGGGTCAAAATCAGGGCAGATAAGTCCCTTTGACGGAGAAGCTTTCTTGACCTCGCTTATGACTGAAAGGGTATCACGCTTGATAGATTTTGAAAAGGAAACTGTCTGATACTCTTTTTCAGCCGCCATGTATTTGATATCTTGTCTTGATATTATTGATATATCTCTTTCAAGCTGTTCTTTTCTTTTGTCGCAGATATTGTCTAGTATCATTATTTATCCTCTGTTAGTAAGTTCAACAAGTTCTTCAAGCTTTTTAAGAGCCTTTCCGCTGTCTATCATTTCAGCTGCAGTCTTTACGCCCTCTTCGATGTTGTCGCATTTGCCGCAGATATAAAGTGCACAGCCTGAGTTGAGAAGAACAATATCTCTCTTTGCACCCTTTATAGTGCCCTCGAGTATACCTCTAGTGATAGCTGCGTTGCCCTTTCCGTCCTCGCCAACGATGTCAGCAAGCTTGCCTCTTTTAAGACCGAAGTCCTCAGGCTTTATCTCATACTTGATAAGCTTTCCGCCGTTTATCTCGCAGATAGTTGTTGGAGCTGAGATAGAAACTTCGTCAAGTCTGTCGTTGCCGTAAACGAGCATTGCTCTCGTTATGCCAAGATTCATAAGCACCTTAGCCATTGGTTCGAGTAGATCAGGGTCATATGTGCCAAGTATCATGAAGTCTGCTTTTGCAGGATTTGCGAGAGGTCCGAGAATGTTGAAAACAGTTCTTACACCTATCTGCGCTCTTGTTGGTCCTACAAATCTCATTGCTGAGTGATATGACTGTGCAAACAGGAATGAAAGACCTATCTCATCAAGTGATTTTTCAGCCTGTTCATGTGTTGACTGAATTTTAACACCAAGAGCCTCGAAAACATCAGCTGCACCGCTCTTTGAAGAAACGCTTCTGTTGCCGTGTTTTGCGACTTTCTGTCCTGCTGCCGCAATTACGAATGAAGAGGTTGTGGAAATGTTGAAGCTGTTTGAAAGATCTCCGCCTGTGCCAACTATATCAAGAGTACCCTTGACATTGACCTTGGACATTTTCTCTCTCATTACCTTTGCAAAGCCTGTTATCTCGTCGATAGTTTCGCCCTTCATTCTCAGGGCTGTGAGCAGGCAGGCAATCTGAGCATTAGAAGCTCTGTCGCTCATGATGATATCCATTGCTTTATAAGCTTCGTCCTCAGTTAGTGACTTTCCATCACATACTATTTTGAGATACTTTTTAAGCTCAACTCTTTCGCTGTCAGGAAGAGCTGCAGATTTTGTTTTTGTGGTCTTTATGCCAGCGATATCGTTCAGGAAGTTTTCGATTATCATGTTTCCAACTTCGCCAGTGAGAACTGACTCAGGGTGGAACTGAACGCCGTAGGTCGGGTGTTCTCTGTGTCTTATTGCCATTATCTGAGCTTTATCGTCAGTTGCAATAACAGACAGGCAAGTAGGAAGTGAAATGCTGTCAACAACAAGTGAGTGATATCTTGCGGCTTTTATTGTGCTTTTCAGACCGCTGAAAAGTGGGTTTGCAGTGTTAAGATTGATATCTGTCTGCTTGCCGTGAAGCAGCTGCTTTGCGTGAACTATCTTTCCACCGAATGCTTCGGCTATCGCTTGGTGTCCTAAACAAACGCCAAGTATAGGGATCCTGCCGCTGAATGTCTTTATGACCTCTTCGGAAATTCCTGCGTCCTTTGGATAACCAGGACCAGGGGAGATGATGATAGCCGCAGGTGACATTTTTTCGATATCTTCTATGGTTATCTCATCATTTCTTGCTACTGTAATGTCTTTTGTGAGTACGCCTACAGCCTGATAAAGATTGTAGGTAAAGCTGTCATAGTTGTCAATAAGTAAAATCATAGTAATATTCCTTTACAGTACAAATTTATCAATGAAAGTTTTGTCGTTGAAGTAGTTTATGCCGATAGCATTCCTTATTTCTGAAACAGTTTCGTTTGATACCTCTATTGCACGTTGTGTGCCTTTTTTAAGTATCTCTATGAGCTGCTCTTTGTCTTTCTCATATTCCTCACGTCTTGCTCTGATAGGTGCGAGAAATTCCTGCATAACGTTGTTAAGGAACTTCTTACATTTCATATCGCCAAGGCCGCCACGCTCATAATGTTCTTTCATCTCTGCGAGGTTCTTATAGTCAGGGAAGTATTTAGCAAAATCTTCGTCCTTGCTGAATGCGTCAAGATAGATAAATACCGGATTGCCCTCTGTGTGACCAGGATCGCTTACATTGATGTGTTTAGGGTCAGTGTACATTGACATTATCTTGTTTTTCAGCGTCTTTTCATCATCTTTAAGATAAATGCAGTTGCCAAGAGATTTGCTCATCTTTGTGTTGCCGTCTGTACCAACAAGTCTGTTGCAGCTTGCGTTGTCTGGGAGAACAGCCTCAGGCTCAACAAGTATATCGCACTTATAAATTCTGTTGAAGCTGTTTACTATCTCTCTTGCCTGTTCAAGCATTGGAAGCTGATCTTCTCCAACAGGAACATACTTAGCCTTGAATGCTGTGATGTCTGCTGCCTGGCTGATAGGATATGTCATAAAGCCAACAGGAAGGTTTCTTTCAAAGTTTCTCATTTTTATCTCAGACTTGATAGTAGGGTTTCTTTCAAGTCTTGACATTGTAACGAGGTTTGAATAGTACATTGGAAGCTCATAAAGAGCTGGGATATGTGACTGAACGAAGAATGTTGTCTTGTCAGGTTCAAGCCCTACCGCAAGATAGTCAAGCATTACCTCAAGAATGTTTTGTCTTATCTTCTCAGGATTGTCAGCGTTATCTGTAAGTGCCTGAAGATCGGCTATCATAACGAACTGATCAAATTTTCCTGTGTTTTGAAGTTCAACTCTTTTTCTGAGAGAACCTACATAATGACCTAGGTGAAGCGATCCGGTTGGTCTATCGCCTGTAAGAATAATATTATTGTTCATGTTATTAACTCCTTCTATATTATAATTTGCTTGCTTCTTTTATTGCATTTATAACAGCCATTGCCTTGTTGCATGACTCTTGATATTCGTTCTCAGGAACAGAGTCTGCGACAACTCCGCCTCCTGCTTGGATATAAGCCTTGTTATTTTTGAAAAGCACTGTTCTTATAGCGATACAAGTATCCAGCGAACCGTCAAATGCAAGATAACCAACTGTTCCGCCATAAAGGCCTCTTTTTGTTGTTTCAAGCTCGTCGATTATCTCCATTGCTCTTACCTTCGGTGCGCCTGAAAGAGTGCCAGCAGGAAGAACTGCCATAAGTGCGTCAAGAGGTTTCTTATCTTCTCTCAGTGTACCCTTTACATTCGATACAAGGTGCATCACCTTTGAATATCTTTCAACTATCATCATATCTGTAACAGTTACGGAGCCGAACTCAGAAACCTTTCCTATGTCGTTTCTTCCAAGGTCAACGAGCATTGTGTGTTCAGCTCTTTCCTTTGGATCGTTGAGAAGCTGTTGTTCATTGCGGATATCTTCGTCGTAGGTCGCTCCACGCTTGATAGTGCCTGCAATTGGTCTTGTTACTACTGTTCTGTTTTCTACTGATACAAGCATTTCAGGTGAAGCACCTGCAACAGCATAATCATTGTGCTTAAAGTAGTAAAGGTAAGGCGACGGATTAGTGGAGCGGAGCATTCTGTAAACGTCAAAGCTGTCTGGCGGATTGTCTATCTCAAATCTCTGTGACGGAACTATCTGGAAGATGTCGCCCTCTTTGATGTATTCCTTAGCCTTTTCAACGTTTGCGAGATAATGTTCCTTTGTGATGTTGGATTTTACTGAGATGTTGTCCTCCATTGTCTTTGGAGTTTTCATAACAGGCTTGTAATTTCTAAGAGTTTCAACTACCTCGTTGCATATCTTTTCACATTCTTTGTATTTAGATTCAAGATCATCGCTCTTATTGATGTTGAGGATTATTACAGCCTTGTTTGAAAGGTGATCGTAAGCAACGATCTTTTCAAAAAGGTGCAGGTCAGCGTCAGGAAGCTTAAGATCGTCCTCAGGTGGGTTGCACAGTGTTTTCTCAAAGTATCTTATCATATCATAAGCGAAAAATCCTATTAGACCACCTGTGAGCTTTGGATAATTATTAAATCTCGGTGACTTGTGGCCTTCGATTATCTCAGAAAAGAAAGCGATAGGATCATCGACTTTTACGCTTTCATCAGCCTTGCCTTTCTCCTTGACAGTAACAACGTGCTTGTCAAGAATATACTCACATTTAGGATCAATGCCCACATATGAATATCTGCCCCACTGGTCTTTATTATCTACAGATTCAAGAATGAAACAATCATCATACGCCTCGTGCAGACAGTTAAAAAGTTGTATTGGCGTACATGAATCCATGAGAAGCTCATAGAATACAGGCACAGTCTTGTAGTTTTCAAAAAGTTCCTTTACTTGTTCAATAGCAGGGTACAGCATAAATATTCCTCCTAAATGCTTTTTTGTCGTAAAATTGACAATAAAAAAAGTCCTGTCATCACACATAACATCTAGTTATGGGACGATAGAACCGTGGTGCCACCCAATTTCCCGATAATAAATTATCGGCTCACAGATACGCATTCTGACTGGCAGAAATCAATATCCTGTCCTTTAACGCAGGAATCACGGCGAGTGATACTCGAATAAACTTTCACACCGCTCCTCACAAATCCATTCATCTGAAGAAAATGTATCAGCTCACACCTACCGCTGACTCTCTGTGACCTTTTGCATCAAACTACTTACTTTTGCTCATAGGATTTATTGTATTAACTTTAGTCTTATTATATTCCTCTGTTTCTAAAATGTCAATATCAGAAAATGTAAATATTATTGCTATTATGTAAATATTCTTTTGCGATTTGGATTTATACCAAAATAAATAATTTTAAATTTTCAATATTCCTTGCATTTATAAATAATGTAGTGTATAATAAAGTAATAGTTAAGGTAATTGAGAAAGGAAAATATATGAAAGTACAAACTAATAAGAAATACACCACAATTGCATTTTATGCAGTTATTGTTATTGCTATAAATGTGCTTTTGGTAGTGGCTGTATTTAAATTTAATACGATCTTAAAGCTTATTTCCACACTTGTTTCTGCACTTACGCCTGTTATAGTTGGTCTTGTGATCGCATTTCTTATAAATCCTATAATGGTGAATTTTGAAAAGCTGTTCAGAAATAAAGTGGTAAAAAATCCAGCTAAAAAAAAGCTTACCAGAGCCTGCTCAGTAACTGTAGCGTCACTTGTTTTTCTGGGGATAGTTGTTGGACTTACTTATGTTGTTGTTCCAGAACTTATAAATTCCATAATTGATATTTTTAACAATGCATCTAACATCGTTGTTAAAGTGCAGGGTTGGATAAATAAGCTGTTTAAAAACTATCCTGATATCGAAACAATGGCTACGGAGAAGCTCAAAGCTTTTTCAACTGATTTGGGAACCGTTATCGAGAAGATACAGCCGATGTTTGAAAATATTCTTTCGGGTGCATGGGGTGTTATCAATGTCCTTAAAAACTTTGTATTTGGATTTATCGTTTCTATCTATATGCTTTGCAGCAAGGAAAAGCTTCTTGCTCAGGCTAAGAAGATAATCATTGCAAACACAAAAAAGTCTACATGTGAGAAGATCATGAGAGTTTGCACTGAAACAAATAAAGTTTTTGCAGGCTTTTTGAGCGGAAAGATCATTGACTCGGCAATAATCGGAGTTCTTTGCTTTATAGGTCTGACTATCATGAATATGCCTTACAACATCATGATAAGTGTTCTTGTGGGTGTAACTAATATTATCCCATTTTTTGGACCGATAATCGGTGCGATACCATCAACTGCACTTATGCTTTTTATTGATCCTAAAAAAGCCATTATACTTCTCATTTTCATAGTTATTCTACAGCAGTTTGACGGCAATATCCTTGGTCCTAAGATACTTGGTGATTCTACTGGACTTCCGGGTTTTTGGGTGCTGGTATCACTGTTCTTCTTTGGAAATTTGTTCGGGTTCATAGGTATGGTCATTGCAGTTCCGACTTTTGCATTGCTTTATACTTTTACACGAGAGAGCGTTGTTCAGCGGTTAAGAAAGAAGAAGCTCCCTGTAGATACCGACTATTATATGGAGGATGTTGAGCATTTGTATAAGAAAAATGAAAAGCGTATTCCGCTTACGCCTGAACAGCTTGACGCCATGGTCATTCCAAGTGCTGATGAGGTAAATGAGGTCAACAGAGAGGATGATCCAGAAATAGTTGACGATCACAACGAAAATAAAGATCAGTAAACGCAAAAGAGCGGCCTGTTCACAATTCATAGTGAGCAGACCGCTTATTTTATTTCATGTATTTTTTCTGTATTTTTGCAATATGTATCACAGAGTATATTACTATAAGTGCAATAAGTATTGTTAACGTGACCTTGAAAACAGACGACTCAAAGTATGACTTAGCTATTTTAACCTTCGCTTTGACTTGAGAACGTTCTACTTTAGTTGTGGAAACGAGATCTATAGTTGCAAGCACCTCACCTTTGTAGACAAGTTCCATTTTACCAAGCACATCGCCAACTTCAACAGGTGCAACAACGTTGTCATAAACGGTTATTTTCTTTTCCACATCATTTACTGATATATCTACAGGCCACAGCCTTGTAAAACCATTTGCAGGTTTTAGATTTGCATAATCTATGCCGTCACCGTAGCTTACCTTTACATCACGGACTTCGCTGTTTTTGTCCACAAAATCCGTTGCTACAAGACTTGAAAATGCCCATTTGTAAAGACTGATGTGATCAAGGAGGTTGTAGTAAACATTATCTCCACCATATATGGAATCAGGATCTTCCTCGCCCTTCTTCACATCTTCTTCAAGCTTATCCATTGGTGCACCCATTGTCACAATAAGATATGTGGTGCCTTCATATTCCGCATATGAAGCTAAACATCTTCCAGCGGAGTCAAGGGTGCCTGTTTTTATGCCTTTAGCATAGGAGTAGTAATAATCGGTCATTGAGTCAAGCATAAGGTTTGTATTATAAATATCTGTACCATCTGAGTGATAAGAGGTGGATGCCATATGATAGCTTGGCAGACAGACAATATCACGAAATACCTGATATTTGCTTATGGCATATTCACAAAGAGTTGCCATATCCTTGCAAGACGAATAATTCTGTTGCGCCCACAGGCCATGTGCATTTGAAAAGTGTGTATTTTCCATGCCGAGTTTTTCAGCTTTTTCATTCATAAGGTCTGTAAATTCTGTTATGGAATCGGACACATTCAAAGCGATTATATTCGCTGCTTCACATGAGGATGGGATAAGCAGTGCCGCCAGGAGATCATAACAGCTTACTTCTTCGCCTGGTTGTATATCAGCTGTTGAAGCACCAGTATCATATAGTTCATCAAATGCTTCCGAGCCTGCTGAATAGTATGTATCTTTCAGTTTTTGTTCATCACCTTTGAATTTGTCCAGAAGCACCACAGCAGTCATTATCTTTGTTAGGGAAGCAGGCACACGCTCGTCCTCACCGTTTATGTCAACGATAGCTTCACCGCTGTCAAGATTGACCATATAGACCGCTTCAGAGTAAAGCTCCAACGGTATCGCTTTTCCGTCATCGTCATAGCCTGATGTAGGTGTAAAATTGAATGCGTCTGCACACATCGCAGGCACAAGCAGCATTATTGCCAGCGTCATGGATAATATCCTGCTGATTTTTCGTTTTAGTTTCATTGACAGCTTCCTTTCGCACTGTATGTAAAGAGTCTTGCTCATTCAGTTTTCTCATAAAGTATATTAGCACCCTGTTTGCCCACACGTTTCACTCTTTCAAGATATGTGAGTATATTAAGCGTTACCTGTGCATATTCACGAGATATCTTTGCATTAAGGGCAAAGTCTTTAGAAGTGAACTTTTTTGGCAATTCCTCCGGGAGGAACATATCAAAGTCGGCAGGGCAGTCGATATGTATTTCGTCAATAAGTCCCTTTGGTATCCTGTCATGACGTGAAGATCCACGCTTTTTGTTATTTGACCAGCCGTTAAGCAATCTTATCTCCTCGGTTTCAAGCATACAAAGGCACAAATGAAATCGGGGGTTATCAAGGGTGTATTTTATTTTGTACAGTTCGGGCATGACTTCATAGATAGTGTATTTTCTCGGCGATTTGTGCTTTTCTGACAACTCTCCTGTTTCAGTATCTATCCAACGGACATATTTGACCGCAGGAATAGGGTAGACCACTGTCACGTCGCAGTAGTCAAGAAAGGCTTCAAGTTTTTTCAGCAGTTTGTTGAACTGTCTTGTTTGTATCTCGATAACACCGTTCTCGCCTACGATATCAGCCACATATCCGCCAATGCGTATCTCTTGATTTTCACCATATGGCTCAAAATAGTTTTTCAAAACAGCATGAAGCGTTTTCTCGCCTAGAGTTCCGATGCCGTTGCGTTCACGGCTTTTGCCTATGATTTTATCGCAAGCATCTTGAAATTTCAGCCTGTTCGTAAGATCACCTCAGTTTTTATTATATCAGATATTCACTCTCACGTCAATCACAAAAACGCATAAAAAGAGCCTGAGATCTGCTCAGGCTCTTTAATCATACCATGACCCATCAGGTTATGCTGTCCGCAGTTATCTTGTCCCACTGGTCGCAATACTTGACTTCCATTTTGCCCATTTTTTCGTTGTAAAGCTTTGAGATAGCGGGTGTATCATATGAATAAATCATATCGTCTATGTTCTGCTCTACATAATCCATATCAACCGGCAAACGCTTGATTATGAAATATCCATATGTGTCATTCTCTGTAAGTTCAGTGGAAATGCCGTTTTCTTTCAGTTTGAAAGCGTCTTTTACAAGCTCCTCAGGATATCCAGTCGTATCTTTATTGAAATAATATCCTGTTGAAGGATCTTCAAGACCGAGATCCCAGCCGTACTCCTCAATAAGCTTGTCAAAGTCTTCTCCGTCCTGAGCTTTTTTCAGAACTTCTTCTGCAAGCTTCTTAGCCTTTTCCTTAGCTTTCTTTACACCGTCATCATCAAGCTTCGCATAAGCTGACTGCTTTGCGCTCGCTTTGTCTGAAAGTGACATACTGTCATAACTGTCAGCGGTACTGTCGTCCAGATCTACCTGTGCATAGAAAGGTATCATAACGTGAATCTCACGGCAATACTCGCTTGTATCCTTGACTATTTTTCTAAAGTCTTCTTTTTTTGTTGCATATTTGCCGTCATTCTTAAAAAGAGTATCGTTTACTTTAGTATAGATAGTAGCTGTTTCAAGCATTTTTCTGTAAAGATCCTCTGTGAGGTAAGCCGACTTAATGTCATTAAGATAAGCTTCATCAGAATCATATTTCGCTTTTGCATTAGCTATCTGCTCATCAATTGTCTTGTTGTCATCGTCTGTAAGTTTAATTCCGTTTTCTTCTGCAAGCTCAGGTGCAACAAGTTCCTGCTTAAGTGCAGTGATAACGTCCTCCATAAGAAGCTCAAAACCACCGTCAGTTGATTTGATAGTGTCAAGGGTAGCTCCGTAAGTGGAAGTGTACTTGCTTATAGTATAATAATAGTAGTATCTGAAAGTATCAAAATCAATATCCTTGCCGTCAATGGTGCAAACGATAAAGTCCTTAGTATCAATGGACTTGCCGTCAATTGTAAGGGACGGCTCAGGTGTCTGTTTTTCAGTTGTGCTGTCAACATCTGAAACAGAAGAATCCACTGTGGAAGATACGGTTGATGAGCTGTCGTTATTTTTGCTGCATGAAGTAAAGCTGCAAATAGCTATTGTGAGAGCTGCTGTAACAGCGGCTAATTTCTTTATCATAATAATTTTCCTTTCCTTTGAGAGAAAATCCTCTGCATAACATAAATTTAATTATATCTTATTATTGTGATGATACTGTGTGATAATTCTTAAACTTTCTGTGAATGAAATATATATTATCCAGCGTGATACAGTTGACAATCTAAGCCTGGGAGAGTATAATATAAATGACTTTAATACGAAAAGAGGTATCCCATATGGATTTTGGCAAATATATTGCTCACAGAGGTCTTCACTCAGAATTTGTTCCTGAAAATTCTCTTACCGCATTCAGGCTTGCGGTTGAAAAATGTCTTTCTATCGAGCTTGATGTACGTCTAACAAAGGATTGCCGCATTGTGGTTTTCCATGACAATGACCTTATGAGAATGTGCGGCATTGAGGGCAAGGTGTTTGATTACACATATGAACAGCTTTCTGCCTTTAAACTTAAAAACAGTGATGAAAAGATACCACTGCTGTCAGAGGTGCTGAAAACTGTTGACGGCAAAGTGCCACTTCTTATTGAGCTTAAAGGCGGTGCGCCATTTGGAGAGCTTGAAAGCCGAGTTGACCATATGATGAAGAAATATAAAGGCGAATTTGCAGTACAGAGCTTTAACCCGTTCTCAGTGATGTGGTTTAGGTTTCATTCACCAAAAGTCACAAGGGGTCAGCTTATCTCAAAATACAGAAAGAATATAGACCTTGAATATATCGAAAGGTTCATTTGTGCTCAGCCATTTATCTGGAGAATTATTTCAAAGCCTCAGTTCATTGCTGCCGACCTCAGATCTATAAGCCTTGAAACTGCCTTTCAGGCCGTTGATATAGACGCAGACCTGCTCACATGGACAGGAAGAGGCAAAGATCTTATAGAAACTGCTTCACAGTTTTCAAAGACAGTTATAGCAGAGCAGTTTCCAGATGATTTTGACTTTTCTGACAATTGGGAGGAAAGCTGTGAATAAGATGCAAGACCTTCCATTGTGCGACCTTAACGAAGTCAAACGTACTGCAAAACGCACTGACAGCGATATTTCAGGCTGTAAATTTAGCGGAGAATATCTTGAAAGCGAAGATCTCTCCTGCCTGTCATTTATAAACTGTATGTTTGAAAACTGCACCTTTACAGATTGCGATTTTGAGCGTTCCTCATTCGTTGATGTGACGTTCATATCCTGCGATCTGTCAAATTCATCACTGGACTCATCCTACCTCAGCAGATGTGAGTTCCGCTCCTGCAAGCTCGTTGGCGCAGAGTTCAAGGATTGCTCCATTCAAGGTGTAGCCTTTGAATCCTCAAACTGCGGATATTCTATTTTTGATAAATGCAAGCTGTCTGAAACCCAGGTGAAAAACAGTGATATGTCCTCGGCTGAGCTTGTTTCCTGCAATCTCAAAGCATTCAAGACCAGCGGCAGCAAATACCTTGGCACATCATTTTTCAGAACGGCTCTCGGCGGCGTTGATTTTTCTACCTGTCTTGTAAGTGGACTGCGCGTTTCTGATACATTCAGAGAACTCCGAAACGCTGTTTTTTCAGCCAATCAAGCTGTGGAGCTTTCAATGCTCCTTGGAATAAGAATAAAATAATTTTAGCCGCTATGACAATAAACGTCACAGCGGCTTTTTTTATCACTTTTTATCCTGTTCTATCAGTATTTTCACAGCGTTCACCGCACAGTGGATACCTCTTGTGGTGTCGTCGCTCACATTGTCTTCAAGGTCTGCCTTTGAACGCTCCACGTTCCATATAGCTGTTATAACAGCTCCACAGCGGACGTGTCTTATGATACCTACTGAGAAAACTGCGGCACATTCCATTTCGGAAGTCATACAGCCGCACCTTAAATATGCGTCCCAGCGGTAATTTATATCGCCGCTCACAGGCATTGAGTCAGGCTCTACTTCTCCATAAAAGCTGTCCTTGCTGTGGACAACGCCCACATGATAACGCTTGCCAAGCTTATCTTCTGAAAGTTCAGCCGCAGCTTTTGCAAGGGCAGTTGTTACAGTGAAATCTGCTACAGCAGGGTAGCCCTCGGGGAGATATTCTTTTGACGTACCTTCGCCACGAACAGCCGCCGAAGCTATAACAAGGTCGCCACCGCTAACGGAAAGATCCATTCCTCCGCTTGTACCGATACGAATAAATGTGTCTGCACCGCATTTTACCAGTTCCTCCACTGCAATTGCCGCAGATGGTCCACCGATACCGGTCGAGCACACAGTTACTTTTTCGCCGTCAAGATAGCCTGTATAAACATTGTATTCTCTGTTTTGAGCCACCTGCTTTGCGTCATCAAGAAGTGCCGCTATTTTTGGCACTCTTCCAGGGTCGCCCGGCATAATAACATATCTGCCCACTTCATCAGGGATAGTTCTTATGTGAAATCGTCTTTCACCGTCCATAATGCTTGCCATAAAAATTCCTCCTCTCAGAATTATTCGTCGTATGGATAATTATTTTCTTCGTATAATTCGTTTTCTGCAAAATTATTTTCGGATTTCTGCTTTTTCTTTATATGTATAAGCACTATGATAAGCACTATTGCTATAATCGCAAACAGCCCGCCTAATCCACAGAAAACAACTGTTAATATGGTATTGGTTGTATCATTTGGTGCATAAAATGTTTCAGGGTCGTCAGGGTCACAGAATATCTGAATCGTTTGTCCTCTTCTGTATCTGATGTTGCTGGAATAAGTATTGCTGTGAGTGGTGTAGAGCTGTCCGTCAACGTTATATGAATACACTGGTGTGTAAACTGTGCTATATGATACGTGTCCGTCATCGTTCTCATGTCGTTCATCTTTGCTGAGAATGTCTGATATTATAGCATTGACTTCAAGAGTACATCTGTTTTTGAGTTGAGTTTGGTGTATTGCAAAACCTATTCCAACTGCAAGAAATGTCACGCCAACCAACATGAAAACTAACGCTATTATTTTCATTGCTGATTTGCTGTAATGCACATGAGATCTTTTGTAATAACGCATATTTTTCCCCCATTTAAGCATAAAAGCCAACACCTTAATATGGTGTCGGCTTTTGTTTTATCTTACTTTTCCATTTTCATTGAAATGTCAAATGCCTTGACTGAGTGTGTGATAGCACCGATAGAAATGATATCAACGCCCGTTTCAGCTATTGCACGGATTGTTTCAGAGGTCACGTTTCCTGAAGCTTCTAAAAGTGCTTTGCCATTTGTCATTTCAACAGCCTTTGCCATATCTTCATTTGTCATATTGTCAAGCATGATTATCTCAACGCCAAGTGTAAGAGCTTCTTTGAGTTCTTCAAGGTTTCCGACTTCAACTTCTATCTTGACAGTATGCCCCATTTTTTCTCTGAGAGCGTTTACTGCGCCTGTCATGCTGCCATATGCGTCAAGGTGAGTGTCTTTTAGCATTGCGCAATCTGAAAGATTGTATCTGTGGTTTTTTCCACCGCCTACTGTAACTGCATATTTCTGCAAAACTCTAAGACCTGGGAGCGTTTTTCTCGTATCCGCAACAGACGCCTTTGTACCCTTTACAAGCTCAACGCATCTGTTTGTTGCAGTTGCAACGCCTGACATATGCTGAACGATATTCAGTGCCGTTCTTTCGCCTTTGAGCAAGGCTCTTGTTGAGCCTGTTATTTTTGCGATAATGTCGCCTTTCTTGACTTTTTCACCGTCATGGATAAATATCTCACATTTAACATTGCTGTCAAGAAGCTGAAAAACTCTCATTGCCACATCAATTCCACAAAGAACGCCTTCGTCCTTTGAAACATACTTTGCTGTTGAAACTGAATTTTCGTCAACAAGATAATCCGTTGTAACGTCTATATAGTTGATATCCTCCAGCAGAGCTGTTTTAATGATATCGTCGATCTGAAACTGCATTAATCTCATTTGTTTTCCTCCATTTTTTCTTTGGATTTGAGCTTTTCGATAGCGTCCTTTAATACGATATAAGCGACAGTTGTAAGAGACCTTGCTTCAACATAATCTCTATCTATTTTGAAATTACCGTCACAAAGGAAATTTTTTAGCTTTGTTACTTCTTCAAGATCAGGCGGCAAAGCCTCCTTATCAGGGATAACGAAATATGCACGCTGCATTATATCTCTTATCTCTGTTCTTATGCCCTGAGGAATGTGCGGGGCTTCATTGTCTATCTTGAAATCGTATGTTTCAAGGTCACCACTGTCAGATTTTATCTTCTCATTGATGTCAGCCGCAGCACGTCTTGAAAATACCAAAGCTTCAAGTAGGGAATTGCTTGCAAGTCTGTTATTGCCATGAACACCTGTATGTGAACATTCGCCGCAGGCATAAAGCCTGTCAATGTTAGTTCTTGCATATGTATCAACATTTATGCCGCCCATAAGGTAATGATGACAAGGGAAAATAGGTATCATATCCTTGGTCATGTCATAACCTGCTTCGAGAAGCTTTTCATTTATCATAGGAAATCTGTTTCTGACAAACTCATGGTCTTTGTGAGTGATATCAAGATAGAATTTGTCAGAGCCTGTTTTCTTGGCTTCAGCCATGATCGCATGAGAAACAACATCTCTAGGTGCAAGCTCAAGGCGGTCGTCATAATTTTGCATGAATCTTTCGCCGTTGCAGTTTTTAAGATAAGCTCCCTCGCCTCTGACAGATTCAGAGATAAGGAAAGTTTCACGAGTGTGCTTGTTGTTAAAGCCTGTTGGGTGGAACTGGATATAGCTGAGATTTTTTATCTCTGCTCCAAGCTCATGAGCAATAGTTATGCCGTCGCCTGTTGCGATAGCGGAGTTTGTAGTGTATTCGTAAACTCTGCCTATTCCACCAGTTGCAAAAATGGCGTATCTGCAATTATATGTCGTATATTCGTTGTCATTAGTCAGCACAAGAATGGAAAAACCTGTTTCGGTTTTCTTTGCGTTGCACATAACGGCATTTTCGAGTATCTCAACATTATCTAGCTGTTGAACATTTCTTAGTAGAGTTGTTTCGATCTCCAGACCTGTGGTATCGGCATGATGAAAAATCCTGTTCATACCGTGTCCACCTTCGAGAGTGCGGTGATAAGATCCATCAGGACACTTATCAAAGTCAGCGCCAAGCTCTATGAGTTTTCCAATGTCAATATAGGCTTCGTCAACAAGGACCTGAGTGGACTCAGGATCATTTTCAAATCCGCCTGCTACAAATGTATCATGTTTGTGATATTCAGGCGAGTCCTTTGGATTGTCATAAACGCCTGCAATTCCACCCTGTGCAAGGGAAGAGTTACACAAGGTCAGCTCTCTTTTGGAAAGCACAAGTACTTTTAAATCACGGGAAAGGTTAAGTGCTGCATATAGACCTGCCGCACCGCAGCCAGCGATAATAACGTCATAATTTTTGTTGTTCATATTTATAACCTCTTTATATGGCGGAGTGTCGCCAAGTGTTATGTAAAAATCACATCAGATATTGCTCTGAAATAATTTATACTTATTCCATTATACCATATATTTTTCCCTTTTTCAACTGTTATTTGCATATATAATACACATACCTTAAATTATTTTAAGTGCAACTTAACAAAAAAATGACTGCCTGCTCCCAAAAGGGAACAAGCAGTCGGAGGTTTATTATAGATCAACTAATAATCAAATATTAGTCACTCTGCAAATTGCTTTGTCAGCAAATATTATTTGCCGTAGTAAGCCTTGAGGTACATTTCCTTAAGCTCGCTCATAAGTGGATATCTTGGGTTAGCACCTGTGCACTGGTCATCAAATGCGTCCTCAACCATGTTGTCGAGAGTGTCAAGGAAGTACTTCTCGTCTACGCCGTAATCAGCGATAGTCTTCTTGATACCAACTCTTTCCTTAAGAGCCTCAATAGCGTCGATGAACTTGTTGAGTGTATCCTCATCGTTCTTACCAACGATACCAAGTGAATGTGCACACTCGCAGTATCTCTCAAGAGTATGTGGATACTGATACTGTGAGAAAGTACCCATCTTTCTAGGTGTTGGGTCAGCGTTGTATCTCATTACCATTGTGATAAGGAGAGCATTAGCAATGCCGTGTGGCAGGTGATGATAAGCACCGAGCTTATGAGCCATTGAGTGGCAAACACCGAGGAATGCGTTAGCGAATGCCATACCAGCCATTGTAGATGCTGTAGCCATTTCCTCACGAGCCTTAACGTCTGTCTGACCGTTGTCATATGCATCTGGCAGATACTTAAAGATAAGTTTCATAGCTCTCAGTGCAAGACCGTCAGTGTAATCTGTAGCCATTACAGATGCATAAGCCTCAAGAGCGTGTGTCAGAGCGTCGATACCTGATGCAGAAGTCAGACCTCTTGGAGCAGACATCATCATATCTGTATCAACGATAGCCATGTTAGGCATGAGCTGGTAGTCAGCCAGAGGATACTTAGTACCTGTCTTTTCATCAGTGATAACTGCGAAAGGTGTTACCTCAGAACCTGTACCAGAAGATGTTGGGATAGCAATGAAGTATGCCTTCTCACCCATCTTAGGGAATGTGTAAACTCTCTTACGGATATCGATATATCTCATAGCCATATCGAAGAAGTCAGCGTCTGGATGCTCGTAAAGAACCCACATGATCTTACCAGCGTCCATTGCAGAACCACCGCCGATAGCGATAATTGTGTCAGGCTCGAAAGCTCTCAACTGAGCAACACCCTCAAGTGCGCAAGCAAGTGTTGGGTCTGGAGCAACATCGAAGAATGTTTCGTGGAGAATACCCATTTCATCGAGTTTATCTGTGATAGCCTTTGTATAACCATTCTTATAAAGGAACTGGTCTGTTACGATGAATGCCTTTTTCTTGCCCATAACAGTCTTCAACTCGTCAAGAGCAACAGGGAGACAACCCTTCTTGAAGTATACCTTTTCAGGTGCTCTGAACCAAAGCATATTCTCTCTCCTCTCAACGACTGTCTTAATGTTCAGCAGGTGCTTAACGCCAACGTTCTCAGAAACTGAGTTGCCGCCCCATGAACCGCAGCCGAGTGTGAGGGAAGGAGCAAAGTCAAAGTTGTAGAGGTCACCGATACCACCGAGTGAAGAAGGTGTGTTTACGATAAGACGGCAAGTCTTCATTCTTGCAGCGAACTTATTGAGCTTTTCTCTCTCGTTTATGTTATCTACCCAAAGAACTGAAGTATGACCAAGACCGCCGTTGTTTACGAGAAGTGCCTCTGCGATGTCAAGAGCGTCGTCAAAGTTCTTTGACTTGTACATACCAAGGATAGTTGTGAGCTTTTCGTGACCGAAAGCCTCTTCAGGAGCTGTGCTTGTAGCCTCGCCGATGAGTACCTTTGTATCCTCTGGAACTTCAAAGCCAGCCATTTTAGCGATAGTTACAGGACGCTGACCAACGATCTTAGCATTAAGAGCACCGTTGATAAGCATTGTCTTTCTTATCTTGTCAGCCTCTTCATCATTAAGGAAGTAGCAACCTCTCTTGATGAATTCCTTCTTAACATCGTTGTAAACTGTCTTATCAGCAATAACTGTCTGCTCTGTAGCACAGATCATACCATTATCAAATGTCTTAGAATGAATGATAGAGTTTACAGCGTTTACGATATCAGCAGAAGAATCGATGATAGCTGATGCGTTACCAGCACCAACACCGAGAGCTGGTGTACCAGATGAGTAAGCAGCCTTTACCATTCCAGGACCGCCTGTAGCGAGGATTGTGTCAGACTCTCTCATGATCATGTTTGTGAGTTCAAGAGAAGGAACATCGATCCAACCGATGATACCCTTTGGAGCACCTGCTGCAACAGCTGCATCATAAACGATCTTAGCAGCAGCGATAGTTGACTTCTTTGCTCTTGGGTGTGGTGAGATTATGATACCATTTCTTGTCTTAAGACAGATAAGTGTCTTGAATATAGCAGTAGAAGTTGGGTTTGTTGTTGGGATAACAGCAGCGATAAGACCGATAGGCTCGTAAATTCTCATTGTGCCGTAAGCCTTGTTCTCCTCAAAAACACCACAAGTCTGAACATTCTTGTACTTATTGTAGATGTGCTCAGCAGCATAGTTGTTCTTGATAACCTTGTCTTCAACGATACCCATGCCTGTTTCCTCAACAGCCATCTTTGCAAGTGGGATTCTTGCCTTGTTAGCAGCGATAGCGGCAGCCTTGAAGATCTTGTCTACCTGCTCCTGTGTGTAGGTAGCGAAGATTGCCTGCGCAGCTCTTACTTCAGCGATCTTAGCAGTCAGAGCTTCCTCTGTATCGACGATGCCGACTGTTTTAGCTTCACTCTTTGCCATAAAATAAACCTCCAATAAATTAATTATTGTTTTTACTCTTGATAACCCCCGCTCGGGTTTATCTTAGTTATATTATATACGATTGTTATTTTTTTGTCAATCTTATAAAGTTACAGCTTTTTTGATATTTTACGTCGCTTTATTATGCAATATACATAAATATTGAACATTGTTTTATGATAGATTAACAATTCATGACCGTCAAACTGCACAATAGAAATCAGATTGATAAAAATTTATCATATATGCTGCCTGAAAAAAGATTAATAAATATAAGATAAAAACTAAACAAAAATAAAACAGTTGTGAAAATAACGAAAAAGTGCTTGACATTTAGAAAATCTGTAGTATAATATAGACATAACAGAGATACGTAGAAAGCACGGAGATGTAAAGGTAATTTTACACAATAAGGCTGTTGAAAAATCGATGTATACTCTGAAGCTAGACTTAATACCATATTTTAAAATAAAAGGAGATATGACTTATGAAACTTGATAACTTTGTAGCATCCAGCGACATCTATGATGTTTATGAATCTGATGGAATGGCAGTCAGGATCTATAAGAAGCCTGAATACAAGGAAAAGTGTCTGTATGCAGCTCTTACACACGCAAGAGTTGAAACAACACTTGGCAATTCCTTTATAAAGATGCCTGTTCTTCACGAGGTTTCCGTTATCGATGGCAAATGGGCTATTACAATGGACTTTATAAAGGGTAAGACTCTTCAGCAGCTTATGGACGAAAATCCAGACAAGAAAGACACATATCTTAACCAGTTTATCGACATTCAGTGCGAGATACACGCTCAGTATATGCCACTTCTTTCAAAGCTGAAAGATAAGATGGCAAGACAGATCAAGACTCTTGGTCAGATCGACGAGATAAAGAAGTATGAGCTTCTCACAAGACTTGATTCAATGCCAAAGCACATCAAGCTTTGCCATGGTAACTTTGAGCCAAAGAACGTTATCATCAATGACGAAGGTACTTATGTTATCAATTGGGGTTCTGCTAGACAAGGTAATGCGTCTGCTGACGTTGCAAGAACATACCTGCTGTTCTGCCTTAACAATCCTGATCTTGCTGAGGCTTATCTTGATAAGTATTGCGTAAAGAGCGGAACATCTAAGCAGTATGTACAGGCTTGGTTGCCGATTGTTGCAGCAGCACAGCTCATTAAGGGCAAGCCGGAAGAGAAGGATCTGCTCATGAAGTGGATCGACGTTGTAGATTACGATTAGTCTTTTTGTCAGGTTGTAACAAATTTGTAACCTCTTATTGTGCAAATAGCTAAAAAATGATTTATCCCGATTATGAGTTTCGTCATAATCGGGATATTTTGTTACAATTCTTTATAATCTCTTTACAGAGTAATTTTCATGTGATATAATGTGAAACTGTTGAAATATGACATAATGATTTAGGACTACAGAGGTTATTCGGAGGATCAATATGAAAAAGCTAATGATAGCTGTTGCTATAGTTTGCACTATGTTTGCTTTCCCGGCTTGTGGAAAAAATGCCGATAATAAAACAGAAAATAATGTTAATCTTACAAATAATGACGTAACGACAGCTCAGACAGAGGTTACTGATGAAGTGCCAGACGAAACTACTTCACTCCCTGACAGAAGCACTCTTGAAAAGATACCAGATGAGGCTGTTGATTCGTTTAATCAGGTCGTAGATGTCTGCAAGGAGATATATCCTTTGGCTGAAAAAACAAAAAGGCTTTATGGCTATACAGGCACTAAGACTGTGAACAAAAAGAATTGTTACATTTTTGTTATATATGATAAAAATGACGATGTGTTGACAAAGGTGGCAACTGTCGCTGCCGAGGTCGCATCAGATAAGCTTTACGTTCTTGATGATGAAACAGGAAGTGCTGAAAAAATCAATACCGAGGATGTTAAAACTCAATCTACAGAGTCATGGGCAGATCAAGTAACTGAGTCTTTTGCTGAATACTATCAGAGCAAAGAGGTTAACGACCATCTTGCTGCAGTTGTTGAAACAGCCGCGATTAAAACAGTTCGCTAATACTTTATATAAAAAAATCACACCAGAGAATTTTCTGGTGTGATTTTTTTATTCGATCTCTTCATTGTTGTCCGTATCAGTGCTTGTGATGATATTTGTTGCATATGTAAGTGTAAGCAGGCTGTCACCTAAATGGACATTTTCCACAACTATGTTTTCATAGTCGATGCTAAGATCATAATGTGAAAAATTCCAGAACGCTTTCAGACCAAGATTTACAAGCTGGTCTGCAATAGCCTGAGTGTTTGCCTTCGGTATACAAAGCACAGCTACAACAGGGGAGTTTGCTTCGCAAAAGCTTTCTATTTCATTAGTGTGACGAATCGGTATGTTTCCTACCACTTCACCAGTGAGCTTAGGGTTTATATCAAATATGCCTATGAGATTGCAACCCCTTGTTTCAAAGTTAATATGTGTGGCGATAGCTTTACCAAGGTTTCCTGCACCGATAAGTATGGTCTTGAAATGCTTGTCTACTCCGAGTATCTTGCCTATTTCCATTCTAAGCTCGTCAACGTGATAGCCATATCCCTGCTGACCAAATCCGCCAAAGCAGTTAAGATCTTGCCTTATTTGTGAAGCCGTGAGCTTCATTCTCTCAGAAAGCTCCCTTGAAGATATTCTTTCAAGTCCCTCTTTTTGAAGCTCACCTAAAAATCTATAATAACGTGGCAGTCGTTTTATTACTGATGCGGATATCGAACCGTCTTTAGACATATATTTACACTTTCCTTTACTAATAAACATGATTGATAAATAAATAACAATATCACATAATATAATAGCACTAATCTTTTCTTTTGTCAAGGACTTGTAAACTCTCTGCGGTCTAAAAAAGCAGCCTCGTTTTACAGAAGCTGCCTTATGTACATTAATTTTATTCTAGATCTTTTTTCTTTACAGAAGCAACACAGAAGTCGATGCGTTCTTCATCATCTTCTTCATTTCCTGAACCTGTGAGAGGAACTCCTTTTGTTGGATCGATCCCGTCAACGGATGTAACAAGTCCTGTACCCTCGCCAATAGAAGCACCTGGTACTCTGAACTTTGTAATGTCGATAGGCTCGATAGAGGTCTCAACAGGCTTTTCAAGCTGTGGTATCCACTCGTATGGTACACGATAAGCCCTGTAGATCATGTTGCTTTTGAATGTTTCAGCAAAATTCTTGAAATAAGGGTTTACAAATTCCCAAACTATTTCATGGTCAGGTGTGACCTCAAGAAGATGTCCATCTGAACCTTCCGTAATAAGAGTGTTTCCGTTCGGAAGTCGCTGTGCAGAGCTGATGTATGAGCTATAGAACTTAGAAGCGTCAGTAAAAAGCAGATTTCCTGCTTCAAGGGGAGTGTACTGCCATGTTATTTCAAGTGTAACAGGATTGAATTGAAGTACTCTTGAGTAATCTCTGTGTGCATTGTTCACGCCTGTGAGGGAAGCAGGGTTAGGTGTGCCGTAGCCACCCTCGCCACCGTTATCGAATACCAACAGGTCGCCCTCTCCAGGAAGTCCCTTTGGTATCATGTGCAGGTGGTGCTGACCAATTATCCAGCCAAGCTTCTTTGTGGCTTCGCTTTCGTTGAAGTTAGGACCTACACGCCATACTATCTTACCTGTTGATTTCTCGATAATTCCGAGTATGTTTGAGTTTCTTGCATCAAATATGATATTGTCCGGGTGGAAGCGTTTGTCGCCTGCGTCATACCACTTATTTTCGCCAAGGGTAGAGAAGTTGTTTATGTGCATCCAATCTCCACCTGCCTCACCGTGAAGACCGGGGTTTCTGAACAATGCGTTCTTTGCGGCCTCATCAAAGCCAAGCTCATCAAAGTGGTCGCTTGCACGCCAGCTCCAAATTATATTGCCTTCCCAATCCACTTCGATGATCTTATCATCGATAAGTCTTTTGTCTGAAATATCGTGGTTGTAAAGGTTCTCGTGAGTAAGGATAAGTGTATTGCCACTGTCTGTCTTTGGCTCACCATTTGGATAATAGTAACCCACAGTGCTGCCCTCACGCTGAAAATCATGGTGCTGTCTAGCCATATAGACCGGTTCTTTACCCGGGTCGGCAACAAGTTCAGTTTTGTCGAATTTCCATACGATATGACCGTCCCAGTCTACCTGAACAAGATCAAGTTGATCCTGATATGCATATTTACCTCCTCTTGCTCCTGTTGTGCCCATTACATATCCGCCTGGGAGTATTTTGTTAGGAAATCCTCCCAGTCCAGCCCAAAGCTTTACTTCATTGCCATTCATATCTATGAGCAGAGCACCTTTAGCGGACGGGAAGATCGTATAGCCGCTGTAGGCTTTTTCTTTGTTGTATATTGTAACTCCTGTTGGATAAATGCTTGGATAACCCATGTCTGATTCCTCCTTGTTTATTTGTCTGCTTTTGTCAGGTCTGCCGTAACGTTATCTGGAAATGCTTTTTTTGCTGCATCTGGATAATAAAATTCCCTTATGTTGTAACTGTTTGAATATTTACCATTCTCATACGCCCACTTATTTATTTCATCAAGATGAGATGCAGCTTCCTCAGAAAGTCCCAGTTTAATACTGTACTGTTCCCAGTTTGTTTTGAAGTCATCTGGTTCGATTCCATATTTCTTTGATATTTTTTCAGCCGACTCATCTAAGTTGTCATTTATGTATTTAACGCTTTCATCAAGTGCTTTAAGATAGTTCGTAAGAGTTTCAGTATTGTTCTTTGCAAAGTCGCTTGATGTTATAAGATAAGCAGATACGTTTATCCCTATATCTTTTGCAGATGCGACCTGAGTCCAGCCCTCTGCTTCATATTTTTTTATAGCTGAGCCTGTAACGATAGCGGCTGATGCCTCACCGTTATGTGCAACTGCTATCTGAGTTGATATGGAATCTGTGTTTACGTTTTTCTGCTTTGACGGGTCAAGTCCTAAATAAGTCTGAGCCTGCCAGTTGAAGTATTCTGAAACTGTCCCAATAGAAGTTATCCATCCTTCACTTTCATCTAAAGCATCAAGATCATCTTTGTATTTTGGTGCAACAAAAAGACCGCCGTTATATGAAACGCTAGAACTTAGATCTGAAAAAATCACAAGATTAGTGTTATCGAGAGTATTTCCAATTCTGTTTACAGCAGCAAAATCTGCAAGCAGTCCTGTATCTGATGTGCCTGTTGCAATAGCGTCAACTGTGTTAATGCCGGCAGCGTATTCTGATGTTTCGAGAGATATACCGTATTTCTCAAATATTCCTTGCTCCATACCGATATAGTCGGCGTACTGATCTGGCTGACCTGTCATGTTCGCAACTCTCAAAACGCTAAGCTCTTTACCGTCTTTGGTAACCTTCTTTGCGGTTTTTCTGCTTGATGAACTACCGCATGATGCAAGAAGAGTTGCTGTCAATGCTGTCGATGCTAATATTGCGATTATCTTTTTTATGTTCATTTTTAAATCTCTCCTGTTAAATTAATTATTTTACGTCAAAGTGTTTAAGTTTTTTCTTGCCAATAAACTGAAGGATCCTGTCAGCAGCAAAGCCAATCACAGCAAGTGTGACGATTCCTGCAAAAGCCCAGCTTGTTTTGTAATAAAGCTTCGAGCTGTTTATAAGATAACCAAGGCCATCACTGCCGACCAGCATTTCAGCTGCCACAACACAGATGATAGCTGAGCTAAGTCCTAGTCTTATTCCAGTGTAGATATTAGATACCGCTGATGGTACAACTACCGTGAAAAAAACTCTTGCTTTTTTTGCCCCCATGCAGGAAGCTGCTTCCACGAGCTGCTTATCAGTTGAAGCCACACCCGCTATAGTGTTTACGAACATGGGAAAGAATGATGCGTAGAAAATAAGTGCTACTTTTGATTCTTCGCCCACTCCGAACCACATTAGAAAGAGTGTCGTCAATGCAATAGCAGGCACAAATCTGAAAAAGCTAAGTATAGGTTCAACGAGCCAGCGTACAGGTCTGAAATTTCCTACAATAAGACCCATAGGAACAGCAAAAATTATTGAAAGTAGCCAGCCTTTTATTACTCTTCCGACGCTTGCAACAATGTCACTCCAAAGAGTTCCGTCTTTGATAAGTTCCTTCATGCTGTCGATCGTTTCCTTTGGGCTTGGAAGAAAATATTCATCATATTTCAAAGATCCTATTCCCCAAAGGACAATTATTGCTACCCATGATATGATGCCACATTTTAGTATCTTCTTTATAGCAGAGGACTTTGTTTTATTATTTTCCATCTTTAATGTCCTCCTTATTAAATATAGTACAGCTCTGAGTCATCAAGAGCTTTGTTTACGAGAATATTTGTAGTGTTTTCATCAATAGTGTAAAGCTTCTTGATAAGTACTTTTACCTTATCACCTTTTTTCAAGCGGGAAGCGTTCAGCGGATATCTGCCTGTTACTGAGATACCGTCTATGGAAGCTTTAACCTCAAAGGCGTTTCCTCTGAATGAAACTTCTTCCACAACGGCATCCTCCATTGAGCTTTCAAACTGGTGATACTCGCTGTCTTCAAATTTGTTTATCTCGATAAACTCAGGTCTGATTATAGCTGAAGTCTTGCCCTCTGTTGTTTCAAAGCCTTTGAGCTTGCTGTAGTCCTCGATAACTGCGGACTGACCGATAAACTGAGCAACAAAAGGAGTTTTAGGTTCAAGGTATATCTCAACTGGATTGCCTATCTGCTCGACTCTGCCTTTGTTTGTGATAACAATTTCGTCTGCGACCTCTATTGCTTCGTCCTGATCGTGTGTAACGAAAATGCTTGTTATGCCTATTTTATCAATAGTATCACGAAGCCATGTTCTCAGTTCTTTTCTTACCTTTGCATCGATAGCTGCAAAAGGTTCGTCAAGTAGAAGTAGTTCAGGCTGAGGTGCTAGTGCTCTTGCAAGAGCGATACGCTGCCTTTGACCTCCGCTAAGCTGGTCAGGATAACGCTTGCCAACGTCAGGCAAGCCAACAAGTTCAAGAAGCTCAGCCACACGTTGTTTGATAAACTTCTTATCTTTTTTCTGAACCTTCAGACCATAAGCTATATTATCGTAAACTGTCATAAAAGGGAAGAGCGCATAGCTTTGAAAAACAAATCCGATACCTCTTTCATTTGATGGAAGTTTGTTGACATTTTTACCATCTATAATAATATCGCCGCTATCCTGTTTTTCCAAACCTGCAAGCATACGCAGGATAGTTGTTTTACCGCTGCCGCTCGGTCCAAGCAGACCGATAAGCTTTCCCTTTTCAATACCAAAACTTACGTTATCCGAAGCTTTAAAATCGCCAAAGCTTTTATTAATGTTTTTTAATTCTATATACATAGCTGACAACTCCAATTAAGATATACTGCTGTAATAGTTCCAGTGTCAACATCGCTGCATTCGCTTATTGATCTTTGACAATTTAAGCTCCTCACTTTCAATTCATATCAAGTCGATATGATTAGTATGTTTTTATTATACATGATTTTATGGAAATGTCAATAGTTATGAATGATTTTCGTGAAATCATACATATATGATAGGAATACTTTATTATTGTTGTACATTTTATTCATAACTAACATATATGAGAAATATGATATACAGAAATGTTTGATAATACTCTTGACAAAGTGCGTAAATAGTGATATAATCACTATATTCATAGTAAGGCTATATGAATAATATAATATATATTGGAGGAAATAAAAAAATGCTTACAGAACTGACAAACCAGAATTACAACGAGATGATATCAGCAGACAAACCGCTTGTTATAGAATTTTACTCACCTACCTGTGTTCACTGTAAAAGAACAGAGGCAGGGCTTAACGAAGCTGCAGAAGAGCTTGGAAAAACCGCTATCATAGCTAAGTGTGATATCACCTCTCAGCCAGATCTTGCGAAGAGATATGACGTTACAGCACTGCCAACACTCCTTTTTATAAAGAACGGTGATATCAAAAACAAGCTTGAGGGTTTTACACACAAGCTGATAATTCTTGACAATATTAAGAGATTATAAAAAAACCAGTCCGATGTTTTGAGCATCGGGCATTTTTTTTGAGCAAAAAGTCTTGACAAAGTAGGGAGTTTATGATAAAATAATAATGTTGTTTTGTATGCGGGTGTGGCGGAATTGGCAGACGCGATAGATTTAGGTTCTATTGGCAACACCGTGCAGGTTCAAGTCCTGTCACCCGCACCATACTTGTGCAATAAAATAGATGCACACCTCGAAAAGCTCGTATTTACGAGCTTTTTTTGCGTTTTGAGGGTAAAAATTTCAGGTGTAAAACCGTGGATGCTTTTTCGTAAAAAAAGGATCTGAACCCTCAACAATTAAACATCGTCAAACAAAACGGCAGACTTTGAGCAGATTTTGCTCTGAGCCTGCCGTTTTGTTATGAAAAAAATTCACAAAGTTTTAAAGGCTGTTTTGTCTATTGTCACGAATTTAAGTGACGATGATAGAACAGCCTTTTTTTCATTTGTAGAAAAAGGAGGAATATATAATGTATTACGATCACAAGAAAGTAGAATGGCTGAAAGAACGGTATCCCGAAGGGACTCGCATCTGCCTTAACAGAATGAATGATGATCCATTCCCTGTTGAGTCTGGTACTCTTGGCAGGGTCGATCACGTTGATGACATCGGCACTTTGTATTGTATCTTTGACAACGGAAGAACGCTTGGAGTGATCCCAGGCGTGGACGATTTTCACGTTATCAGAGAAGGATCGGAACAAACTGAGGAAGAAGAAATGAATATGTCAATGTAACGGTCAAGTTAAGACAACTTGGCCGTTTTTTATTGCAGAAAGGAACGTGGTAAATGATAAAATATTTCGATATCTTTGCAGGTATCGGCGGATTTCGCTCAGGACTTGAAAAAACGGGCGGCTTTGAGTGCGTCGGATATTGCGAGATAGATAAGTATGCAAAGAAAGCTTATGAAACTTTGTATGATACAGAAGGTGAGGTGTTTTATGATGACGCAAGAAAAATCGACCCAAACGAGCTTCCTGATCTCGACCTTATATGCGGAGGATTCCCTTGCCAAAGCTTTTCAATAGCTGGAAAGCGAAAAGGCTTCAGCGATACCCGAGGAGCTCTCTTCTTTGAAATTGCAAGGATCGCCGCCGTTAAAAAACCTAAGTATCTGCTCCTTGAAAATGTTCCCGGACTGCTATCGCATGACCAAGGCAGGACGTTTGCGGCCATCCTCGGTGCGTTGGATGAACTGGGGTACGATGTCGCATGGCAGGTGCTTAACAGCGCAAATTTTGGAGTCGCCCAATCCCGAAAGAGAGTGTATATTGTCGGATTTTATCGAGAAAAGTGCTCCGGAAAAGTATTGTCTTTCACAGACGCAAATCCAAAAACTCTTGTCCAAAGAATTCCCGGAAAGGAAGGAAACCGAGTCTACTCCGTTGAGGGACTGAGCATAACGCTTACAAGCCAGGCAGGAGGTTTCGGCGGAAAAACAGGTCTTTATGAAATTTTAGGACTGCCTATAAAGGTCAAAACCAAAACAGGCTATCAGATTGCCTTGCCGGGCGACAGCATAGATCTTGCCTATCCCGATATGAATTCAAGGCGAGGGAGAGTGGGAAAGGAGATAGCACATACTCTCACAACAAGCTGTGATCAGGGATATTACGCAATGTGTATAGATATGAATCCCGACCCGAAAGTGACTGAGCTTGCAAGATGTATAACCTCAAGACAGGACAGCGGCATAGGTCATCATAAAGGCGAAAAGTCGGGAGTGATACTTGTTACCGAACCCATAGCTGTGCTTACTCCTGCAAAGGAAGCAGTAAGACAGCAGGGACGAAGATTCAAGCTTCCCGACGAGCCTATGTTTACAATTACGGTAACGGACAGACACGGCGTTGTTTACTGCGGATATATCCGAAAGCTAATGCCGATAGAGGCATGGCGGCTGCAAGGTTTTACCGATGAACAGTTTAATAAAGTTGCAGCAACAGGAATGTCCGACGCTCAGCTGTACAAGCAGGCAGGAAATGCCGTGACCACCAACGTTATTGAAGCTCTTGCTAAGTTTATTTTAGAAATTGATAAGGAGAATGCGAATGGAACAGATAATCAAAATATTTGAAAATGAAGAGTTTGGAAAAGTGAGAACGGTTATCAAGGACGGCGAGCCGTGGTGGATATTAAAAGATATCTGCCAAGTGCTTGAAATGAAAGCAAACAGTGCCGGAGAGGTAGTTAAAAGGCTTGATAAGGATGAGTACGATTCAATCGGACTCACCGATTCGCTCGGAAGAAAGCAGAAAGCATACGTTGTAAACGAATCTGGTTTATATTCAATTCTTGTGAGGTCTGACAAGCCGAAAGCAAAACCGTTTCGTAAATGGCTGACCTCCGAGGTTATCCCAACGATAAGGCGCACAGGCGGCTACGTCGCCAACGAGGAAATGTTCATAGAAAACTACCTCCCCTTTCTTGAAGAACCATATCAAAATCTTTTCCGTTTGCAGATGACAGCGATAAGAAGGCTGAACGAGCGGATACGTCACGATCAGCCTTTGGTGGAGTTTGCTAATCAGGTGTCAAACACCGATAATCTTATCAACATGAACTCTATGGCAAAGCTTGCAAGAGCCGAAAATATCCCTGTCGGCAGAAACAAGCTCTACGGCTGGCTCAAAGGAAAAGGCGTGCTTATGTCAAACAATCTGCCGTATCAGAGATATATTGACCGCAGATATTTTGTTGTAAAAGAGTCGGTGTTCGAGGTCGAGGGTATGAAAAAGACTTATCGGCAGACGTTTGTGACGGGAAAGGGTCAGCTTTTTATCATAGGTCTGCTGAGAAAATATTACGGAAAGGAGATGTCGTGATGTCCAAAAAGCCAAAATGTCCGCTGATAGGTCAGGACGGAAATATATTCAATCTTATGGGCATAGCCTCAAAAACGCTGAAAAGGAACGGAATGTATGATGAGGCAAAGGAAATGTGCAGCAGAATAACATCTTTGGGCAGTTACTATGAGGCCTTGAATGTTATCGGCGAGTATGTTGAGATCACTTCTATCGATGATGAACAGACAGAAGATGAGGATATGGAAATGGGGATGATGTAAATGACGTATTTGTTTATTGGAATGCTTATCGGAGCTATCGCAGGGCTTGTCATCGGTGCTGACTGTGCAATGCTCTATGCTGCAAAGCAGGAGGTCGGAAGACTGAATAAAGAGCTGAGGGAGGCATATGTTCATGGAGAAAAGAATTAAACCAAAAGCTGATTTCAGTTTGACGCTTGGGTGTATACCTGCAATGCTGAGAGCAGCAAAGAATGTGCTTTCGGAAAAACAGTACAAAGAATTATGTACTGAGGTCAACAAAGTAGACGGCTATCTTGAACGGAAACGCATTATATTCAGCTATGTTGATCCAATTATCAAGTGCTGAAGAAAACACAATTAAATAAAAACTAAGGTCGTTTTGCCAATGACAGAAAAAACTTCTGTTTTTAGCAAAGCGACTTTCTTTCTGTCATTGGTTCTAACGGCAGAAAGGAAAAACATGAACAGTTTTATGTCATGGGTAGGGGGAAAGAAGAATCTTCGTGACGAGGTTCTTGCAAGATTTCCGCCTTACTATGAAAGGTATATCGAGGTGTTTGGCGGTGCAGGCTGGGTGCTGTTTCACAAGCCGCCCGGTGCAGATTTTGAGGTGTACAATGACTTTAATTCAAATCTTGCAAATTTGTACCGCTGCGTTCGTGATAAGCCTGCAAAGCTGAAATACAAGCTTAGGTATGTGCTTGATTCAAGAGAAGATTTTGAATACTTAGCTATACTTCACAAACGTGGTATTTTGCCAAGGCTTTATGACGTTGACAGAGCGGCTAAGTTTTATCAGCTTATACGTTACAGCTATGCAAGCGGTCTTGACAGCTTTGGAAGTCAGCCGCATTCGATGTGGTCGGACTTCCCTATGATCGACCTTGCCGCAAGAAGATTACAGAAAGTAGTTGTTGAGAACAAGGATTTTGAAAGGCTTATCAGGCAGTATGACAGACCCGTCAGCTTTTTTACTGTGATCCGCCGTATTTTGCGACTGAAAATTACTACAAGGACGTAGGTTTTACTGCAAAAGACCATATCAGACTGCGTGACGCTCTGCTTGACATCAAAGGCAGATTTTTGGTTTCGTATAACGATTGCACTGAGATCCGTGAGATATGGCATAAACCAAACATTCACATTGAAGAGATAAGCAGGCTGAACAATTTGGCACAGCGGTATGACGGCGGCTGTCAGTATGCAGAGCTGCTCATATCAAATTATGACACAAGCGAACGTGCGAAAGCTATCAAACAGCTTTCGCTTTTTGATTAGGAGGTTTTTATGAAGAAGATAATATTGGCACAGGTTTTAACGGCAAAAGGCAAAACAGAATTTTCTGGGCTTTATGACAGGCACGGAAATGCTGTAACGGTAGGGGTCGAACGTGACAGCAGCGGTGTTTCACTTATCGTATGGCAAGACGAACAGAAAAAGCAGCATTTTGACTGTGGGATATCCGAAGAGGAGATACAGCGTACCTGTGCAATGTTTGATGACTGCGGCGAGTGTCCGCTGAAAGAGTATTGTGAAAGTGAGGCAAAAGAATGAGGATACTTGTGTTTGAACCTCTGAAAGAACCGTATGTGAAAGATATCGAGGACGATATCCAGGCAATGCAGGAAGTAGTGGGAGGAAGCATTGAACCTATATATTTTGAGCAGACAAATGACGCACTTTGCTGGTGTAATGATGAGTTTCTGCTGAACGGTTCAGAGCCTAACAGGATTGTGGGTGCAACACTTGTTCACGGCACTTTCTATATTTCTGGCAATTATCGTAACGAATACGGTGAGTGGGATTCCTGTTCACTTACCGATGAACAGATCGAAAAGTACAAGGAGCAGTTTGGTCATATGCTGGTAGACCTGCCGGGTATAGGGCTTGTGGCTGTTAAAGAAACAAAACCCGAAGTGATCGGACCGCTTGAAGAATTTGATGAAGGACCTGAGCTAATTATATAGTATGCCAAATCTTATGCTGTGTAAATTGTCACAAAGGCAGAACTTTTGCAAAAAGGCTGGATATATACAAAAAGGTGTGATATATTGCTTGACAAGGAGCGTGATGATATGAAAAAAGCGATATATATTTCAATACTTTGCACAGTAATGCTGACTGCCTGCGGCAATGTATCGGAGTCCGTAGAAAGTGCAGAAATCTCAGCTGTGAACCAAACTACGGTCACGGTAACATCGGTAAAGGAAGAAAAGGATACAAGCGAAACCGCAACTACTACACGAAAGAGTTCGCAGACGGTATCCGAAACTTCCTTAGCTAAAACAACCACAAAAAGTATGCAACCACCGCAGGAACAAATCAAACAGCAGAGTTATCCTCAGACAGTAAAGCCGCAGGAAAACACACAGGTCAATACTACTCAAAAGCCTGCGGTAACAACTACACAGCAAAAGCAGACTACCGCAAAGCAAACCACAACAGCTCCGCCAAAGCCTGTGACCACTACGCAGAAACCGCAAACAACTACTCCGCCGACCACAAAACCGCCCGAAAGCACAGTAACATGGTCTGATACCATGAAAGCATGGAGAAAGCTGTGTGAGGGTCAAAGCCTAAGCGGTGATGAACAAAATCTCATAAGATCTGAAATACTTGAATATGCCAAAAACTTCAACGGCAAAAGAGATATCCATGTAAGCTTTGGAATAGATGAGTATGACATATCTTATGCGAATCCGATCAATATGACGGTGCGAGAGGACATGACCGACCTGTCATATGCTCACATGGACGCATATGCTGACTCAGACAGCAAGTGGCTGATAGATCATGCAGAAAATGAAGAAGAGATCTGCAGCATAGTCAGTGAAACGAGAGAAAACTGCCTGCACGTCATAGACTACGGACTGTTCAACAGGTGGGAGATATACAGCGGCAATAATGCCCTCAAATATGCAAGCGATATTGAGTTTAATGTAGGCTTTGACGGCACGGCAATATGGTTTCTTACGGAGGACTAAAAACAACTGAATAAGCAGGGAAAAGAGTCGAAAATTCGGCTCTTTTTTCTTTGCAAAAAACAAAGGAGTAATACAGATGAAGATAAGAAAAATATTAAAACGCTGCACAGCGGCAATGCTTGCGGCGGCAATAGGAATGACTACGCTGGCGGCGAATGTTTCCGCAGCCACATCGGGAGTATCCATAGGATACACTTGGAACAGCTCGGTCAATCCAACTATCAAAAACAGAAAGAACGGAGTAACAGGAGGAGTAAGCGGACAATATATCAAAGCCGGAGAACAAATATGCAGATTCAGTCCCTCATCAACTTCCGACTGGGCGTTTTGTATCGAGCCTGCAAAGTCAATGCAGGGAGCAAGCTACAAGGACTGGTATACTCAGAACGGCTTTACAAAGTATGATACCTTTGACCTCTCGGATAAAAACAAGGCGGACAGCTTTGCATATTGGAAGTCCATAGGCGGAACAGACGGACCAATGGCTAAGTATCTCGGACTTGTGCAGTATTACGGCTATTCAAGCCACAAAACAGGTGACTACTATGCCGCAACTCAGTGCCTTATCTGGGAGCTGATACTGGGTTACAGAGGTCATACGCAGGCAGGCTTCGGAAAATGTTCGGATATTCTTTGGAATGATTTCACCTATCCAAGCGGTGGCTGGTGTACAAGATCGGGAGTTGAAAAGGCGTACAACGATATTGTGTCAAATGTGAAGGATCATTACAAGCTTCCCTCTGCTATGAGATCCACCAAAGCTCAGGCAAAGGACGAACCGAACGTTATGAAATACAACGCTGAAAATCTAAGATACGAAACAAAAGTGACTGTGCCCACTTCCTATGTCACAGCGTCAAGCCTTGCACATAATTTCAGCAGCCTTGAAAGCAAGCTTGGATCGCTGATAAAGTCTAAATTCAGCGGTACTTTCGGCAAGGACTATGGCCTTGAAACAGAAATGAGCGGCACAAATACTGTTTACACCATATGGTCAAAGGAAAGGCAGTTCACTTCAAGCGGCGACAGCAGTATATATGTTACGGAAAGTATCCCGATGCAGATGAAGAACAGCCTGAAAAAGCAGGAAACTTTGTTTGCCAACAGCTACTATCAGACCTGCCTGCTTTCAACAAGGCTCGACCCCGTTGTGGGATATGTGGGACTTGCGTCATACAATGAACCGAATCTTACCGTTGAAAAGACATACACAGATTCAAGCAATAATCAGATAACGGCGGCGGAGCTGAATAACCTTCTGGGCAAGACTACGTTTGTGGTTTCATGCCTGTATGACGGCAAAAAGTATTATGTTCAGGCTGATAAAAACAGCACGGGAACGGGATATGTTTTTTCAAAGTATGTGACTTCTGTCAGCGAGGCTACAAAGTTTAAGACCATTAAAAACACAGACGCAAAGGGTACTTTCACAGTAAACGATCTGCCCACCTCAACGTCAAATGGCAGGACATATACGGTAACGGAATATACAGTACCCGATGATGAAAGGTATGAGAAACTTTCTAAATCAGTACTTCTGCCCTCTCCTACAAGTGATTTTACTGCCAATGCTGGCACAAAAACGATAAAGATGAACAACAGCGAAAAGAATTACAATGCTAAATTTGGAACTGCGGTGCTTGACAAAACCATTCTCAACGGTGATGGAAAGGCTTTATCAAGCGATAACGAGAGCGACATCAAGACCCTCTCCGACATCTACAAGTCAACCAAGTTTATTGTGGGCTATTGGGACGAGGAAAACGGCAAGCCTGTTATGAGATATATCTCGCAGGGTCACAAGTCTGCAGAAAAAGCTTTTTCAGGCGATCTTAACGACCTTGACGGCTTTAATGGAAAGACCTACTCCTCAGGTGACGGCTGTTACTATGTGCCAACAAAATTAAACGCAAATCACGACCTCATATTCGATACCACTCGCACTACGACTGACTTTTCAAAGGCATATGTTTTCAGCACAGGCTCGAACTACAGCGGCTGTGACACCTGCGATCACTTCGGACAGCTTTTCTTTGATCTTGTACCTCTTGACAGCTCAGGCAATGCAAAGGAGCTTGTTTTTATCGAGATAAACGGAGCTAAAGGATATGGCTATGATGAAAGTCTTGAGGCTTCAAAAGCGTACAATCTGAGTACTATCAAAGATTCTACGGCAAAAAGAAATATCAGCGGCCTCATAAGAAACGATACAGGCAAGTCATATGCTCTGACCGATGAAAATGGGAAGAAATATATTCTCGGAGCAGGAAATCTTTATCCCATTTCATCAAACAAACTTGAAGATAACAGACTTCACAGCAGTGCTGAGATAGTAAATCAGCTTGTAAATTACAGCCTTGTGCTGACAAAGAAAAATGATTCGGGAGAAGTTCTCTCCGGAGCAAGGTACGGTTTGTATAATTCATCAAAAAAGCTGCTGAAAACCGCAGTTACTGACGACAACGGAAAAGCAAAGTTTGACTATGACCTTTTGCCAAACACCAACTACTATGTCAAGGAGATAACTGCACCCGAGGGATATGCTCTTAACAATGAATATCATCTTGTGAACCGTGCAAATACGGCGGTAAACGACCTTGATAACTTTCAGAATGCAAAGCTTTCGGATCACAATTATTCAGTAACGGACAAGCCTTTTACACTTAAGCTGGAGCTTAACAAATATGATGTTCTTAATGATATCAAGATAGAGGGAGTTACTTTTGATATTTCTCTAAATGGAAAGGTTGTAAAGAGTATTACAACCGATAAGAACGGCTATGCAGAGGTAAGCGGACTGGCTCTCGGCAAGCTTAACGGTGAAACTTTTGAAAATGTCTACACCGTTACAGAGCGTGAAAACGACAGGTATATCATGCTTGACGAGAACGGAGAACTGAGCCGCTCGTTTACAGTAACTACAACCCTTGCGGATATCGATGACAATACAGATCCCGTCATAACCTATACTGCGGATATTCCGAATACGCTTCAGCTTGTTGACCTGAAAATTCACAAGGTAGATGAGTTTGATAACCCCATAAAGGGCGTTGCTTTTGACATTGTGCCTACTCAGGACATTGCTTTTAACGGCAAGACGGTACAGAAAAAGGGCGAGCCTGTGGGTACTGTTGTGACAGATGAACAGGGATATGCCTCAAGCACCTACACAGAATATGAGACCGATGGAACACAGGGATATACAAAGACTATACCGATCTATCCGAACTTTGAGTATGAACTGGTGGAGGTTTCAGCTCCCGAGCCTTACGTTATATCTGCTGAGAACACAAAGTTTACGGTTAAATCGGATAAAGCCGATACTCTGACTATCCCTTATGAAGTGATCGTAACAAACGATGTTCAGAGAGGAACGCTTGAAGTTTTCAAGGCGGACAGCGAAACCAAGAAGCCCATTGAAGGAGTTGAGTTTGAGGTAAGAGCGGCGGAAGATTTCTTTGTCGGTTCGGCACAGCTTCACAAGCAGGGAGACGTTATATGCACAATGACCACAGACAGCACCGGTCATGCTGACACGGGAAACGCACAGATGTATGTGGGAGCAAAGTATACTCTTACCGAAACAAAGGCGGCAGAGGGGTATGTTATTGACTCAGAAAGCAGGACATTTGAATTCAATTACGCAGGCAACACAGCCGTATATTCAAAGCTCAGCATCGACCTTGGCAACGATTCGCAGAAAGGAAAGATATCCGTATACAAATCGGGCAAAGCATTTACAGGCGTGACGGCTCTTGGCAGTGCGATATCCGTTGACGAAAACGGAAATATTGAAGAAAGCGGTCAGACCATATACAAGCCAGTGTTTACGGAATGTGCTCTTAGCGGAGCGGTATTTCAGATAACAGCCGCAGAGGATATTGTTACAGCAGACGGAACAATTCACGCAAATGCAGGCGATGTTGTGACTGAAATAACGACCGACGAAAACGGCTATGGGGAAACTGAGCCGCTGTATCTTGGCAGATATGAGGTCAGAGAGATAAAAGCACCTTACGGATATGTGCTGAATAACGAACCTAAAGAAGCAGAACTGACATATGCGGGACAGGAATTTGAGGTGAGAGATACTGTGGATACAGAGTTTGAAAATGAATATCAGAGAGTAATGATAAGGCTTTCTAAGACAATGGAGAATGATGAGCTGTTCGGTATCGGCAGTAACGGAGAGTACAAAAATGTTCGTTTCGGACTGTTTGCCGCAAAAGATATCACAGCTTCAAACGGCACGTTGATCCCTGCCGGCGGGCTGATCTCTGCGGTGTCGCTTGATGAAAATATGACTGCTGTTATTGCAGAGAAAATTCCGTTTGGAAAGTACTATGTTCAGGAAATTGCCACCGACGAACACTATGTCCTTAACGGCGAAAAGTACCTTGTGACTTTCGAGTATATGGGTCAGGATATTCAGACCGTGGATATCGACTGCGGAGAGTTTGAAAATGTTATCAAGCGTGGCAGGATAGAGGGACATAAGACCGATGACAAGAGCGAACCCCTTGAAAATGCTCTGTTCGGACTGTTCAGAACGGACTGTACAGAGTTTACGGAAAGCAATGCCATAATGACAGCGATCTCCGATGAAAAGGGATATTTTGAGTTTGGAAACATTCCTTACGGCGAGTATGTTGTCAGAGAGATAAAAGCTCCCACGGGATATATTCTAAGCGATGAAAGCTATCCCGTAAGCATTTCAGAGGACGGCGAAGTCATTGAGATAACTGCCGAGAACAAGCCGATTACCGTTAAGATCTCAAAGCGTGATATTTACGGAAACGAGCTTAAGGGAGCAAAAATGCAGATCATTGACTCTGAGGGAAATATTGTTGACGAATGGACTTCCGACGGCACAGATCATATTGTAACTGAGCTTCCTGCCGGAGATTATACACTGAAAGAAATCGCCGCTCCCGACGGCTATGTAATTGCAACGGACATTAAGTTTACAGTCGATGTTTACGGCAATGTTACCGTAGAAAATGCAGATGCGGCAGCAATTGCGGAAGACGGTACGCCCATAGTCATAATGGTGGACGAGGCTAAGCCAAGCTTGCCTGACACGCCTCACACAGTCACAACAGACAACCCTCACACAGGTGTGTCATCAGACAATGGCATATGTATCTATCTTATGATCGGATCTGTAATGCTTTTGTCCTTAATATTTGCAATCAGAAAGAATAATGAAAGGAGAGATGTGTAATGAAGATAAAAAAGTCAAAAAAGAAAGCTATTGCATCAGCTGCAAGTGCAATGTGCTTTGCGGCAATGACATCAATAACCGCCTGCGCCTCGGGCGATGTGGCAGGAGCAGTCACAAGCACTTGGAACACAGCCAGATCGCAGATAGTGTCGGTGGTGAACAATGTTGTTTTTCCGTGCCTTGATGTTATCCTTGCGGTATTGCTGTTTGTGAAGATAGGTGCGATGTATATGGACTACCGCAAGCACGGACAGATAGAATGGACTCCTGTTGCGGTGATCTTCGCCTGCCTCATATTCACCCTTACCGCTCCGCTGTATATCTGGTCCATTGTGTAAGGAGGTATGACAAATGAAGAATATTCCTATACTCGCCGCACTGTCTGCGGTGATCCTTACAGGCTGCGGAAATATCTCGCCGCCCTTCAAAGCCGAGCAGACAACGGTCACAACAGCCGCACCGACAGTAAGTGCGGCTGCCTCTTCGGAGGCTGAAAGTACCGTCGATGAAGAACAGGTAAAACATGATACCTTTATTGCCGAGTTTTTCGACTCAAATATATGCTTTGTTGACACAAGCACATTGGTAACAGAGGCAATGAAAGGCTGTTCTTTTGATAATGAAACTGATAATTCAAATGGTGTGCAGAAGATAACGCTCAAAGGCACAAACGGCGGAGGAACTATTGATGTTATGTGCGTCGATCTATCGCAGGCTCAGCTTGATCACGATATGGAATATATCCTTGAAAACTTCGGAGATTACTACTTTGGACAGACCTCCGCACAGATGAGCGGTATCACTGAGGACGATTTTGTGTCCAATTACAGAATGACAAGCAGCGTTGTATCAAAGGGCAAGTATCAGCGTTACGTCTCTGTTCAGAAGTCTGACGGTATGGCGACGCAGTTCGGTTACGCAGAAACCTACGCTGTGCTGAACGAGAACAAGCTTACTGTTGTTTCGGGGGCATTTCTCAGCTCGGATATGATGGAAAGGCAGAGTTTTTCGGGGCTGATGAGCAGATTTGCGGAGAGTGTGAAGTATTAAGGCGGTGATAAATTGCCATACATCCCATTCACAGACGAACAAAAAATCCTTGCCAACAGCATAGATCTGGCAGAATACCTGCGTGTGCGTGGTGAAAAGCTTGAGCGTGTCGGCATAGAGCATAAGCTCATATATTACGACAGCTCAGGCAAGCACGACAGTATAACTATCCGTGGGTCAAAATGGTTCGACCACAAAAATCAAATCGGCGGCGGAGCGATAAAGTTCATGCAGGAATTCTATGACATGGACTTTCAGACGGCGGTACAAGAGCTGTTAGGACAGACGGTAACTCCGCTGTCCCACAGTCCGCCGAAAGTATCGGCAAAGGAAGAAAAGAAAGAGTTCAGACTTCCCGAGGCAAACACAAATATGCATAGGGTTTATGCCTACCTGATAAAGCAGAGGTTCATTTCTCCCGATATTATCAGCCATTTTGCAAAACAGCACACGCTTTATGAGGACAAGGAACATCACAATGCGGTGTTCGTAGGCGTTGACGAAAACGGCGTTCCAAGGCAGGCAAGCAAGCGTTCAACAAATTCTTACGGCAATAGTTTCAGGATCACTTGTCAAGATTCTGACACAAGATACAGCTTTGCACATTTCGGTGAAAGCAAAAGGCTTTATGTGTTTGAGGCTCCCATAGATATGATGAGTTTTCTTACGCTTTATCCGAAAGACTGGCAAAAGCACAGCTGCATTGCAATGAACGGAGTGTATGAAAATGCTGTGCTTGCGGCATTAAAGAATCATTCTAACTTATCGGAAGTAATTCTCTGCGTTGATAATGACGAAGGAGGGATCGAGGCCGTTGACCGTCTAAGGGATATTCTAAATGAGAACGGATATTCAAACGTCAAATGCCTTGCACCTCCGTACAAAGATTGGAACGAGGTGCTAAAAGCGAAGAATGGCGCTCCTGCTCTGCCTGCTGTGCCTAACAAGCATAAAGAAGAATATCATCGTCAGGCTGAAAATTTGCAGTATCTCAAATGCCGTCCGGATAAGCTGACGTCTCAGATCAATGCCGCCTTCAAAAACGAACAATACAAATATCTCGCCGAGTATGCACTTGCATTATCCCCTTAACAAAGAAAAACACAAATAAACCGAATAGGAGCTATTACAAAGCTGTTGTATGTCACCATAACCATACAACAGCTTTTATCATTTGATTGGAAACTCCAATTCCAGAACAAACTCCGGGAACTGCTTTGGTATTCTCATCTCTCCGCCAAGCTTTTCGACAGTCCTGCGAATGTTGTATAACCCAAAGCCGTGATTATCTTTGTCGAGCTTAGAGGTTTCTGTGGAATTTTTGTTGTCTGGATTTGGATTTGATAATTTAATCACCTGAACATTCTGTACAACAGCACATTTCACCGTTATAACAGCCGAATCGGTTAAGCTGAGTTTTTCACAAGCCTCGATAGCATTATCCAAAGCGTTGGAAAGCATTGTACATAGATCGACTGCAGGAATCTCATCGGAAATAAAACCGCTGAATTGAATCTGAGTGCCGATATTTGCGGCTGATTCGCTTTTCTCCGAAAGTATCGAATCAGCGATCTGATTTCCGCTTGAAAACTTATTTGCATCAATTATCTCCTGCTTGGTTATACTTTTTACATAGTCAAGTGCTTCATCAAGCTGTCTTTTCTCAAGCGTTGCCTGCAAACATATCATATGATTTTTATAATCATGACGAAATTCTCTTAAATCGTCTGTAAGCTTATTGATCTTTTGGTAATGTTCAACTTGACCTGCCATCTGTTTTTCCATTATTCTTGATATGCTTTCATAGTATTGACGTGAAATACTGCTGAATACAAATGAAATAATAATTGTTAAAAAAGCTATAATGGTCAGTACTGTCAAGAAACTGTTTATTTTATTATCAAAGAATAACTCACTAGATTCAACAGCCATGTTTCCACAAAGCTCTCCGATAAAAACTAGAACGATCAGTATCATAACGTATACTCGTTTGGGCAGCAATTTTATACTGTTAATGATTTGATTTTTATGACTTTTTTGAAGAGCTCTTAGTAAAATTAAAGCAGCAATATTAAAAATAAGTGAGGAGATATTTAGAACCGTTATCCTGTCAAAATTTTGCATAAATAAATCAATCAGAATGCATCCAATTGATTGGAAAATAGAATCTAAAATCAGTACAATAACCGAAATATATACAGACCATAATTTTTTTGATTTGAATATTGACAAAATGCAAATTAGTAGAAATGCATAATAACATATTGTTGCCGTTAGGAAAATAACAGGTTTGTCATGATTTCTATACCAGGAGCAAATAATTCCGGAAATCAAATACATAAGAAATACAGTCACATATTTTCTCCTGTACTCTTTGGTTCCATAAATAAGACTCATGGTTTGGATAATCGTAAATAAATATAGTATAGATATTACTGTAAATTCAAATGTGTGTACTAAATTCATTTCTATTCTCCTATACTTTTTCTTTTAAGATAATTCAGATATTTGCTTTTAAAGTCCTTGAATTTAGAGCTTGAAATAAGCGCTTTTTGACCGTTAGAAAATTCAATTTCCTTTTTACTGTAGCCGATTATGTAATTGAAATTGACGATATACGAGCGATTTGAGCGGTAGAAATACTCTTCATTCAATTTTTTCACCAACGAAGAAATTTTGTTTGAATAAAGAAAAATTCCTTGAGCTGTGACAACTCCCGCATAGATATTGTCGGCTTGTGCATATATTATTTCGTTTTCGGGTATCGTTATATTCTTTTGATTAACAGTATCCTTAACTACTATATAAGCAGTTTTTGCTAGATTTTTTATAACAGAATCCAAAGCTTCGTACAAATCCTCTTTTTCAAACGGTTTAACGAGAAAGCGAAAAGCATTAACTTTCATACTGTCAAAAACAACGTCCTTATAGCTGCTCACAAATATTACGGTAGTATCAACATTGCGTTTCCTCAATACCGAAACGGTATCGAGTCCGTTTTTATCTGTCATTTGATGATCCATAAAAATCAAGTCAAAGGACATATCGGCAGCTAAGAGTTCCATGCCGTCGGAATATTCGTATATAATAAAATTAAGACCATGCTTATCTGCATATATGTATAATTCTTCAGACAACGTTTTTCGAAAAAAAGACTCATCATCGCAAACTGCTATATGCATAATAACCTCTCCCTATTATTTTCTGATATTTTTTGTTGTTCTTATTATACAATATTTTGACATTAATTTCAAGCTATTTTGAGCTTTACAAGAAAAAAAGGGGTGTTTACAAGAATTTTGTAGCCTGTTTTAGAAATCGGTGTTATCTTAATGGCATCGATTTGTAAAGGAGGCAAATAATATGTTCTATAATTTTTGGCTTGCATTTTATAAATTCTTCAAGTAAGGCGGTGCGGTTATGCCGATAGTTGAACACCAGTATCTACATTATAAAAATGTTTTATGTTTTGAAATGCAGCTTGATTACGGAGAAATAGAGGACTTTGCCCAAAGAATCGATTATAGTCTTGACGTTTTAGATCTATCCCGTGACGGGAAAATTGTTATTACTCAAAAATCCCCTTTTCTTGAGTTTCTGATTCCTGTAGATAAACAATTTTCAAGCAGCAAGCATTACCGCTATAAACCGGAGTTCAAACTTGTAAATGCTATAAGGACAAGACATTACGGTTCTTTCGACAGTATTCAAAACAAAGTGGAGGAGCTTAAGAAGTATATTCAAGACCAGTCTTTTTTGCCCGCTACCCCTCCGTACTTCATTGTTCAGGATATTAAAAACAAAATTTATGATGTGTATATTGGTATCAATGAGAACATTTTATGAAATGCGAAAACGAGGTTGGATTTTAGTAATCTGATCTCGTTTTTGTTCCTTTACAAGGAAAAAGGGGGTGTTTACAAGAAATTTGTTGAGAACAGCATGATTTTGTGGTATTTTTATGGCGTTAGTAAACTAACAAGAATAAATAATTATGGAGGTAGTAAATATGTTCAAACCAAAAACAAAGTCACGGCTAAAGCGAACGCTGTCAGGAGCACTGGCTTTAGCTATGACCGCAAGCCTAGCTGCGGTCATGCCTGCGGCAGCGGAAGAAACAGCAAAGTATCCTTATGCGATTTTTGCTGCCGACGAAGCTGCCGGCATTAGCGTAAACACTGACAGCTTTACTTTAAACGGCAATGCATATACAAACGGCGTGTTTTCGACAACCGCTCAGTATCCCAATATCAATGGTACTGTTACGGATCATGATGATATTGAAGATGAAAACAATACGGAAGTAGAAGAAACCGAAGATGTATTTAATGTAAGCGAGGATATGATTCTCATTCATACCAAGCTTGCAGACAAATATTTTACCGAAAACTGCGATACATACAACGAAGACTACACATATTCCGATATGAATGTTAATATAAATAATTCTGTCTACGTTACGGGCAAACTGAATCTGGACGGCAATATCAGCCTGAATAACGCTGTGGGAGCAGTTTCAGACGTTGATCTTTCCGGCGGAAATCTTAACGGCAACAACACGGTTATTTATTCAAAGTTCGGCGATATTGACATCTCAAATAGTCAGGCTTCGGTAAACGGACTGATCTATGCTCCGTTCGGAACTGTTACCATAGACTGCGACAACTTCAATATGAACGGACTTATCATTGCTCAGAATGTTGTTATCGACGGATACGGAGCGAATATCAACTACAGCAGCTCGTGGGCAGAGCTTGTCGGTACAGAATCCGAAGAACTCAGTTGGACGTTTGATGACTGGCAGTATCTCGCCGATACTGACGAAGACGGTCTGCCTAATCTTATTGAAAAGGAAATAGGCTCTGATCCTTACGATCCCGATACTGACGGAGATAATCTTCCTGACGGGTACGAAGCGTTAACGCTTGGAACCGATCCCACAAAACCCGATACCGATGATAACGGCGTACTTGACTGTGATGAGGATTTTGACGAAGACGGTTTAACAAATCTTCCGGAATACGAGCAGGGTACAGAGCCTTACAATGATGATACGGACGGTGACGGCTTAAAAGACGGCGAGGAAATTAACACTTACGGAACCGATCCGCTAAAGGTTGACACCGATGAAGACGGGCTTGAGGACGGGGACGAGATCTACTTTGAAACTGATCCTTTGAATCCCGATAGCGATGGCAACGGCATTTTCGACGGTGATGAAAGACGTTTACAGATATTTATTCATGAAGTCGAGAACGAGGACTGTGCAGTTACCGAGGTCCGTGTATCTATGGAGGGTACGGGAAATCTTCAGAAGACCACAACTGTTGAGAGCATTATGAACAAGGATATACTCTGCACTGACGTTGTGGGACTGGTCGGCGAGCCTTTCTCAATAGAAACGACTTCGAAGTTCGATAAGGCTACACTTACATATGTGATCGATAACTCTAAGCTTGGTGATACTGAGTTTGACAACCTACTGTTTTTATGGTATGATGAAGAAAATGACAATTTTGTCGAGCTGGACACCACACTTGACGAGGAAAATTCAACTGTAAGTGTGGAGACTACACACTTCAGTAAGTATATGATTGTTGACGGAAAAGAATGGTATAGAGCATGGCAAAATATTTATACTAAAATAAACGAATCAAAAGGCCAGCATATTCCAAATGCAACTGTATTAATATCAAAAAGTTCGAATATATATAATGTTAATAACGCAAATCGAAATGAACTTATAGTTAGTAATATTG
>OKVC01000121.1_pt1 | contig 50688 bp, 47 predicted proteins | sample 1606641 | NCBI WGS metagenome assembly OKVC01 (sample SAMEA3882518, study PRJEB24775) | human gut metagenome | biome: human-associated habitat; feature: intestine environment; material: feces | place: Netherlands | collected 2009/2010
CACGTTATAATATAAGTAATCTAATAAGAAAACAGTGTTATAATATGAGAAAAGGAGGGCCTAAAAATGTTCATATTCTTAGATATTGATGGTGTTTTAAATAAAGAATCAGACTGGTCGAAACCATTTTCTCTCAACAGTGATTGTATTCGCCGTTTTTGTGAAAAAAATAGAGAAGCTCGTATTATTTTGATTTCCTCTTGGAAGAATGGCTTTATCTCATCTCACAATGAGAAAAATACGCCACAAATAAAAGAATTAGAGGCACAACTGGACCGTTATGGCATTCGCATTGTAGGGAAAGTGTGTGATAATCGATATAGGGATTATTTGAAAGAACATCCCTCTATAAAGGAATACGTCGTAGTAGATGACGATATTAAGGAATATTCATCGAAAGATATCCCCCATTTAAGATTGGTAGACAGTAAGGTAGGGTTTCGGTAAGGAAATAAGACGGTCAGGGTGCTGAAAACATCAAAGACCGATACCAGTGAGCGCAAAGTTTATATACCGGGATTTGTGGCACAGTGCCTTATTGATATAAAGAAGGAACAGGATGAGGTAAAGGAGGCGCTTGGCAGTGAGTATACCGATTACAACCTGATAATGGCGACCACTTTTGGAATGCCGATCAATGGCAGCTATATTCGTGACCAGATGCAGAAAGTAATTGATAAAGAAGGTTTTCCGAATGTGGTTTTTCATAGCCTGCGCCATACAAGCGTCACATACAAACTGAAACTGAGCGATGGAGATATCAAAGCCGTCCAGGGAGATTCCGGACATGCACAGGCGGACATGGTAACGGAAGTGTATGGTCATATCATTGATGAGGACCGGCGGAAGAATGCAGAGAGAATGGAGAAGAAAATAAGATTACCATACCGGAGGGAGTAAATCCCGAACTGCTGATGAAAGTACTTGGCAATCCGGAGATGGCGGCTTTGCTTACTTCTCTGGCGAAGACAATGAAAGTATAAATATAGAAGAACGATATTGTGTGGAGTAAGAAATCTATGCAGTATCGTCTTTTTCGTTTCTTGTGAAAAAATTTGTAGTTATTTGTAAGAATTTGTCGAGAAGTGCCATGTATATAATGTAGGGAGGTTTTAACATGACCAAAGAAGAAGAAATCAGAATGATAAATGAAAAACTGGATTTTTATGTAATGGAGGCAAGTGATGAGGAGCTCGATACCGAAGAGGTACGCAAACTTGTGAAGCGATTAGATGAATTGGATCCCATACCATTGCCGTGGAAATCGGATGAGGAAGCATTGAAAGACTTCTGGGATTATTGTGAAGAGAGACAGAGGGAAGAACGTATAATAGCAGAGATGAAAATTAAGGGTTGAGAAATCAGTGCCTTTGGAAAAAGTATGTGGTAAAATATATATACGAGAAGTCTATAAATCGAAGTTTGTAAGGAACAGAAACTTTGAAGTTTCTGTTGAGTTTACTATGACATATTTGGCTATTTTACAGAGATTCCACCTATATTCTACTTACAAGGGATGTTATTTTAATGATAAAAGAAGTATCTTTATATCATCAAATGAATGGAGGAATACATATGAATCAATTAGTTACAGGAAAATTTATAGCATTAAAGAGAAAACAGAAAAATCTAACACAGGAACAATTAGCAGAGAAGCTTGGCGTATCCAATAAGACTATTTCTAAATGGGAAACTGGCAAATGTATGCCTGACTATTCCATTATAAAAAGTTTGTGTGAAGAACTTGAAGTTACAGTAGCAGAACTGATGGATGGTGAGATGTCAAAAGAAAAAAGTGTTCGTACTTATGATGACGAACAAATTTTAGATTTGCTAAGAAGAACACAAGAACTGGAAAAACAAAAAAATTTGTTATATGGAATTATACTTATTGTAATGGGTATTGCATTACAGGCTCTTTCATATGCATTTGGGGGTTCGAATTTTAAAGATTTTATTTCAGGCTTACTATTGGGATTGTCAATTGCAGAAATGCTGGTTGGAGTTTATGTTGTTGGAAAATCATTGACAGGAAGATAAATTTCAGTCTTGCGGAGAGATTGAAAGCAACAGAAGATTTGAATTTGTCGGATTGGTAAATTCCTATTTTCGGAACGAAAGGATTGGTGATTAGTATGAATGCAGAGATGATAATGGGATTAGTTATTATATCGATTGTGGCAGTAATAATGGTTATTATCGGTATTTCTCAATTTAATAAAAAAGAAAATCCAGTAGGATTTTATAATGTTATTGCCCCACCAAAGAAAGAAGAAATTTCTGATGTAATACAATGGAATAAAAAACATGGTTTTATTTGGATTGTTTATGGAATATGTATAGAACTTGGATTTTGGTTAGGTTACATTATGCCGAGTGAGGTGCTGGAAATGGTATTTATGATGGGAGGAGGTATTATCCCTTTGCCATTTATGGTTTTAAGACATCGTGCCTTGGAGAAAGAGTATAAACTTAACTAAAATTCTAATTTCAGTGCTTTAGGGGATTATATCAAATTAGGACGGTATTGATAGATGAATCGAGAATGGTCTGATAAGAATAAATTAGCTCAGAGTAAATTGAAAAAAGCAACATTTTATGATGGAATAAATGAATTCCTGAAATTACGAGAAATGTTGATGCAAGAAATGTTATCGTGGAAGAAGTTATTGTCATCTGACGATTGCAATGTATCTTTCTGGGCTTTTAGGAAAGATTAAGGCAAGACGAGAAATGAAACGAAAGTACAACTGTAAATAAAAAGTCTAATAGACCGTAAAATTTGAATTTTCTGTTTCCTAAGGGGTGAAAATAGCATAAAAAAAGGAATGCAACCTTAAGTTGCGCAAATGCAAAAGTAAGTTGGTGGAAAGATAAACCTAAATGAGCTATTTTTTATTTGCAAGCGATTGCAATTATTATGAAAAGAGGATTAAACAATGAGTTTCGGAGAAAATTTAAAAAATGTTAGAAAACAGAGAGGTGTTACACAAGAGGAATTGGCTGAAATATTAGGCGTTTCAAGACAAGCAATCTCGAAGTGGGAATCGGATAGTGGTTATCCTGAAACAGAAAAATTACTTGTAATATCAAAGACTTTGAATATTTCCATTGATTATCTATTGAATGATGTAACCGTTATGAAAGAAAAAGAGAAAACAGAAGAAAAAAGTGTTGTATATGCTCCAACAGGAAAAATTGCTATAACTACATATGATAATAAAAACGTAGTGTTTTGCAAATCTGTAAAAACATCTCCTATTTTATGGCCTGGGAAAGATGAACCAAAATATATTTTAAATGGTGTTGATAAAGTTACTTTTTGGGGTGAACATACAATTATTTTGGGATGGTATGCGATATTAGAAGATGTTGAAAAAGAAATATCTGAGATTACAAAGGCAATTCAAAATGGAGAGGGTTCATATAAACTGAAGTATAACGCAGATGTCGAAGATAGAACTTTTGGCTCGCCTAAATTGAAGAAAAGGTAAAAGTACTCAAGTTTGTCAGAGAGGCAAATTCCAGTTTTGATTTGACTTAATTCATAACATTTATTAACTGTTATATCTTATCCTCGTGAAGTCCGCAACCCCTTGAAAATGCTAAATTTGTAGCGAGTGAGTTTGTCCTTACGCTTTCCCTTGTGTTATATCCTTTTCCCTCATGTTACGAATGCTCACAAGGGCAAAATTAAGGGAAAGAAAATCCAGTAACAAATTATAACATGAAATGAAAATGGCAGGAAGAACGGATTGAAATGCTTTCAAAACTTTTAGAAAATTAAGGAAAGGACAGATAAGATATGAGATTGATTTATGCAAGATATAATCCGCAATGTAATAGCATAGATGTAACCACGTTTGAAAATGTAGTGCTTAGAATTGATTGCAATAAGGCAGAGGAAGGATTGAGAACTACTCCCGGCTCCCAGTGTTCGTTGAATGCTTTGGCTATTGATAATCCATTAGAATATGCAAGATTATACTTGGATGGAGAAATGCAAGTATGGGTTGATGCAGAGGATCGTTTAGATACGTGGTGATTTTGCTAATATAATATCATGATAGAGGTCTAGTACTAAAAATTCCAGAAAAATATATAGAACGTACGGTTATTCCATAATAAGAGGCAGGAATCTTAAGTTTCTAGATGTTTGAATTTTGCCTTAAGGTAAATAGAGAGGACACATTGATTTTTCAGTGTATCCCCTCTATTTAAAATTATTTTTAAATAGTTCTTGCACAAAAACAAATAGCATGCTAAAATCTATTTAAAGAAAGTTTTAAATAGGTAAAAGATATGGGAGAAACTAACATTTTTAAAGTATTGGCAGATAGCCAGCGAAGAGACATTCTTATTATGTTGAGAAATGAACGATTAAATGCCGGAGAGATTGCTGAAAAATTACAGATTACACCGGCTGCTCTTTCTTATCATTTAAAATTACTTAAAAACGCAGACTTGATATCTGAATATAAAGAGAAAAACTTTGTTTATTATGAAATCAACACTACGGTTTTCGATGAATTAATTATATGGGTTAACCAGTTTGGAGGAAAAAAAGTATGAAAAAAATAATGTGGATAGTAGCAATGATACCAGTTGTAGTTACAAGTGTTGTACTACAGTTTATGCCTGATATTATACCTATGCATCATGACTTGGAGGGAAACACTGACAGATGGGGAAGTAAAACAGAAAGCTTTATTTTTCCGGTAATTATTTTGTTTATTACACTGTTTTGGCACTTGCTAATCTATGTGTTTGAGAAAAAATCAAAAAATGCAAATACAGAAAAGGAACAGATGGAAGCAAAATCTTCTGCAAAGGTATTATGTGTTGTAGGAATTTCGCAAGCAATCATGTTCGGGATTATGCATTATTTTATTCTTTATTCTTCTTGGATACAGGCAAATGCAGGTGGTGAACATGCGGTTATTGACATTGCAAAAGTTTCATGTATTTTGTGTGGTATTATATTTATTGTATTAGGAAATTTTATGACAAAGGCAAAACGAAATGCAGTAGTGGGAGTTCGAACCGTTTGGAGTATGCACAATGATAATACATGGAGAAAGAGTAACCGCTTTGGTGCAATATGTATTATTATTACGGGGTTATTGACTATCATTACAACCGTATTTACAAGTGGGATGACTGGCACAATCTTTATGTTGATTTATTTATTATTAGCAACAATTGTAACTGTGGTATACTCAAAAAAGATATATGATAAGGAAATAAAAAAATAATTTGTATCTTTATGCGAGAGGGTGAAATTCCAGTCTTTTACGGAGAGATAACAAACGAAGGGAGGCAATTGCCTCCCTTCGTTTGTTATCTACTCCTTCCACGGTTTGGTGGAGAATATGGTCTTGTTAACTCTCGCTCCTTTATGTCCTGTTTCTTAGATATAAGCCTATCGTGTAGAGACTGTGGCTTTTCTCCATACCGTTGTTTCCAATTCTTAAGGCTGTCCTGATAATCCCCATAAGCTGTCTCTGACTTATGAAATGCTTTGTAGAAGGCTTCCGCATTCTGATACCCGTATTCCTTTACGATATGGGATAATCGGGCTTTCATTCGGGAAATACGTTCCTCCAATCCGGCTATCTCTGTTGAAAGTTCGGAACGCCTTTTTGCTTTGAAGATACCTTTGCTGTCGGACAGTTCAATTTCAAGGTCACTTCGCTGTTTCTCGAGTGCAAAAATTGCTTTATTCTGTTCTTGCAGCTTTTGATAAATTTCGCATAAGTGCTTGTAAGAAACTGCTTCCGGTGATGGCTGTGGTCTTGGCGGTATGGCAGGCTTTGGTGTATCTGTCTGCTTTCTGCTTTCTTCTGGTACAGCTTTCTGCTCTTTGAAATCTGTGTTCTCCGGTCTTGCTTCAAGCTCTTTGGAAATTACTTTATCTGCAAGCTCCAGAGTTTTGAGAAATACTTTGGAGATTAACAGTTCTAATACTGCAATGGCAGTACCGATAATGGAAGATAACAGATTCGGTCTGTTTCCGTAAAGCCATACGGATTCCACAATCTTGTCCGTTATCCGTTCCTTTTTTATCTGCATGATTTCTGACTTGGAAACACCCGTTACAATCGCTCTGTCAACAGTCTGATTCCACAAGGTGCGTTTACTGTTGTCTGCCTCAATCTCGGTGGCTTTCGGATTGTTCTTACCAATCTTTTTGGTGGCAAGATACATACCGCCACGCTCAAAAACTTCTAACCGCTGGCTTTTATCCCACACATACTGATTGATAAGATTGGTATAATCCTGCTTGACGGTATCAAGGAAATTTTCAGCCTTGAAGTGTTTATCCTTAATGGAGAAAATCTGTCTTTCGTATACCTCACCTTTGTGAATCACCTTACACCTTTTACGGATATTTCCTTCTTCATCAAGTATCTCTTTCTTGGTGCGTACATGATTTCCCTTTTCGTCATAGAACATATTGCGGGTGGCAACCTTTTCTATGGGCTGTTCCAAGAGTGTACGCTCCGAAAAAATGAGATGGATGTGATAGTTGGTTTTCCGCTTATTGTGATGCAGGGCTGCGATACAGTCCGTTCCGTAAGTCTGTCTGAAATGGTCTGTAAATATCTGCAACAGTCTGTCTGGAGGATACTCCGTAAAAGATTCCGGCAGGGCTATGATCAATTCCCTTGCCTCAATACATTTCCCCTCCGTACCGTTTTTTTTAAATTCTGCCTGATTATATTTTGCAAGGTCAGTCCAAAAATTACGGTCTGTGGTTTCATATACCGCATACAGATTTTCCTGCTTCTTTGGGCTTGAAATATAATAAATTCTTCCCCGGACATTGTGGAGCTTCGTCATCTGAATAAATGAATTTCTTGGCATGTGCTTCCTCCTTTCCGTATCTGCCAAGTACGAAGCTGCAAGAAATGAGGATGGGAAACTTTCTAATGTGAAAGTGAGTAGGCTACATAGGTAGCCTGTCTACGAACATATCCGCCTGTCGGCGAAAAGCTCCCAGCAGGGCGAAATACACAGAGTACAAATCGTAAGATTTGTGCGAGGGGTGTATTTCGCTCTCAAACGCCGAGGGCTTGTATAAAAAAGTTTCTTCCCCACTTCTTAAATTTCCGGTTGTATCTTAGAGGAAGCACATGGTATAATCTATTTGCGTGTAGGTATATCATGGCTTCGGTCAGATACATACCTTAGGGATGGTCTTAGGACTGTCCCTATTTAATTTGTCACATTTCTTGTGACAGCTCTGACATTTCCTTTGTCCCTTAAGTCCCTGCCTTCATTGGCGGTCATGAACTTTTCAAGCATATCCGTTTTGATAAGGACTTTCCGTCCTACCTTCAATACCGGAAGCTTTTTCCATTCTACCAGTTTCCGCAGGGTATTTCTGCCGATACCCGTATAGTCGGCAGCTTCCTCAATGGACAGTGCAATCTTCACTTCTGTCATTAAAACACCTCCTCTTGAATTGCATAATGCAATTTTGTAACTATGCCTACTATATAACTTTTATATCTTCTTGTCAAGCGTTACGAAATTTTAAAAGTAATTATTAACTTGCATATTGCAATGCTACTTTTACTGTGTTATACTTTAGCCATACCGAAAAAGGAGGCGTATCAGAATGAAAGATAAAGAATTACGCAAGTTAATCGGTAGCAGGGCAAAACAACGCAGACTGGAATTAGGTGTCAACCAGCCTTATATAGCAGAAAAGATGGGAGTTACCGCTTCCACCATACAGCGGTATGAGGCAGGAACGATTGACAACACCAAGAAGCTTGTTCTGGATGGTCTGTCGGAAGCACTTCATGTATCAGTGGAGTGGCTGAAGGGCGAGACGGAAGAAATGACAAGTGATGTTACGGATAAAAGGGAATTACAGATTCGTGATACCATGACTTCCATTCTCTCCAAACTGCCTTATGATATGAAGGCAGACGAAGCGGATTTTTCCAAAGATTTACTGCTGCTGATGTTGAAGGAATACGAATTATTCGTTGATTCCTTTCAATATGCCTGTAAGAATTTTAAAGGGAATACGGAAGATGCCACAATTGCAAAAGTAATGGGGTTTGAATCCAATCAGGAATATAATGAGATTATGTTCCTTAGGGAAATCACCCATACGGTAAATGCACTGAACGACATGGGCGACATTGTAAGGCTCTATTCCAAGAATCCCGAAACGGCAGCCGTAAGGCTTGCAAATCTTCTTTCAGAGAAAGACTCCGAACCGGTATAGATAGACAACCGGAGTTATGATATACTTACACGCAGAAAGCATTTCATCAGTTCCGATTGTCGGTATCGAAAGGAGAAACGATTATGGCAAAAGGTTCTGTAAGAAAGAAAGGCAAGAAATGGTACTACCGCTTCTATGTGGAAGATGCAAGCGGTAATCTGGTGCAGAAGGAATTTGCAGGTACGGAAAACAAAAGCGAGACGGAAAAGCTGTTGAGGCAGGCAATGGAGGATTATGAAGCCAAGCGGTTTGTTGCAAAGGCTGAAAACATCACACTCGGAGAGTTGCTTGACCTGTGGGCTGAGGAAGAATTAAAGACAGGCACATTGAGTAATGGAACGGTTGGCAATTATCTTCAGACAATTGGGAGAATCAAACAACACCCTATCAGCAAAAGGAAACTGAAAACGGTGACTTCGGTACACCTGCAGGAGTTTATGGATTTGCTCTCATTTGGAGGCACTGTGGGAGATTTTATATCAAAAGGATATTCCATTGATTATGTAAGGTCATTTTCAGCAGTATTGCAACAGTCATTCCGGTTTGCGGTATTTCCGAAACAGTTTATTACCTTCAATCCAATGCAGTATGTGGTGATGAGGCATAAAAAGGAAGAAACAGATTTGTTTGCGGATGAAACAGCCACAGACAGAGACAAGGTTAAACCGCTTTCCTTTGAAATGTACCGGAAACTGATTGAACAGCTTGGAAAACGAAGTGGGGATGCGATTCTTCCGGTTCAGATAGCATACTTTACAGGTCTCAGACTTGGAGAGGTAGCAGGTCTGACATGGCAGGATATCAACCTTGAAGAACAGTATCTCACTGTACGCAGGAGCATCCGCTACAATGGTGCTACCCATAAGCACGAAATCGGTCCGACAAAGTGGAAAAAGATCAGGGTTGTTGACTTTGGCGATACCCTCGCAGATATTTTGAGGAATGCAAAAAAGGAACAGCACAAAAACCGTTTTCAGTATGGGGAACTCTACCAGCGGAATTTTTACAGAGAAGTAATGGAAAAGAATCGGGTGCATTACGAGTATTATCATTTGGGAATGACAGAGAATGTGCCGGAAGATTACACCGAAATCTTCTTTGTATGCTTAAGGGAGGATGGTTGTCTGGAACTTCCGGCAACCATAGAAACAGCCTGCCGGACAGCAGGAAGAAAAGTACCGGAGCTTGAAGGTTTCCATTTCCACACATTAAGGCATACCTACACGACAAACCTCTTATCCAACGGGGCTCAGCCTAAGGATGTGCAGGAACTGTTAGGACACTCAGACGTGAGTACCACCATGAATGTCTATGCCCATGCTACAAGGGAAGCAAAGCGGACTTCCGCAAGACTTCTTGATAAAGTGGCAGGCAATGATTAAACAACTGAATAATGAATTTCCCTTGTGATTATCCCATAAGGGCAAAAACAAGGGAAAAGGATACATATATAGAATTTTCAATAGCAGAAAGCCTTGAAAATAAGGGAAAGTTAAGAAAGTTAATAGATAACTCCCAGTTTGTCGTAAACATTTACATACTATTGTTTAGAAAAAAACAGTTCCGTTTATCCCCTCGAATTTCTCCTATAAGTGAAGGAACAATTTCTGACTTTATGACAGGGTTACATTCCCTGTCATTTTTATGGTCATTTATAGAAAAGAACAGGGGTTTACGAACCTTGCACACTATACCGATGATGGGGATAGCGGCACACTTTTTTGGATGAAATATCTGCAGATATTATGTATATATTTGACATATGCCAATGCAACCATATATAATTGTTTGTATTTGGGATAATAATCAGTAATCAAGGGGTATAAAAGATACATGAAAACAATAGAATTTGATACACATTTTTACAAAAAGCTGTGGACACTCATGGTTCCGATAATGGTGCAGAATCTGATGCTGGCGCTGGTGGCGGTGGCAGATGCTTTCATGCTCGGAGGACTGGACCAGAACTATATGTCAGCGGTTTCGCTTGCCACACAGATACAGTTCATCCAGAACATGTTTCTATCAGCAGCTACAGCAGGGCTTGCAATACTCGGAGCACAGTATTGGGGCAAGCAGGACATAAAGGCACTCGATGACATATTCGCTCTTGCAATCAGGATATGTGGCATAGTATCGGTGCTGTTTTTCGTGGCATGTGCATTTTTTCCACGATATCTGATGCTTATTTTCACAAACGAGCCGGTGCTTATAGATTATGGTGTAAGCTATCTGAAAATAGCTTCTTTTTCATATTTATTGACTGGTTTTTCGCAGTGTTATATAGTCATGATGAAGATATCAGAGCACGCGGGTACTGCGGCGGCAGTCAGCTCAATTACAGTGCTTATAAACATAATGCTCAATACCATATTTATCTATGGTGCATTTGGAATCGAGAGCATGAATGTGAGGGGAGCGGCACTTGCCACACTCATATCAAGAGTAGTGGAGCTTATGCTTTCAATCACATTTTCGTACAGACCGGGATATATCAGGCTTAAAATTAGAGAGCTTTTGGTGAGGAACAAGGAGCTGTCAGCAGATTTTATGAAGTGCTCCGGACCGATTCTCGGAGCAAGCCTTGTATGGGGTATAGGTTTTACATCGTACTCTACATTTATGGGACACATGGGAACAGACGCAGCAGCGGCCAACTCCGTAGCAGCGGTTGTGCGTGATATCATTTGTTGTCTCAGTGCAGGTATATCAAGTGCAGCAGGCATTATGATAGGAAATGAGCTTGGCGCAGGAAATTTAAAGCGTGGAAAAGCATATGGCATCAGAATGGCAAAGCTGTCATTTTTGTGTGGAGCTGTTATGACAGTGCTTATGGCGGTTTCAGCACCGGTGATTTTACATTTTGTAAAGCTCACACCGCAGGCTGCAGAGTATCTGAAGCAGTTATTAGGTGTACTTGCCTTCTACATGATTGGACGATCGGTAAATGAAATCATCATAAACGGTGTCTTTGGTTCGGGAGGAGATACGATGTTTGATATGTACTCTCTTGCTGTGACGATGTGGGGCATAGCAATACCGCTTGCAGTTGCAGGCACATATTTTTTGAACTGGCCGGTGGTTGTGGTATATGCGTGCACCTGTGTGGATGAGGTTGGAAAGATACCGTGGACACTCATACATTTTAAAAAATACAAGTGGGTAAAGGATTTGACAAGATAATGGAAAATGTATGAAAACAAGCGTGTGCACAGGGAGTAGGTCGGTTATCGGCTTAATAAAGCGAGATGACGGATTGCCTGTCAACAATCTCAACATCCATAATCTCACCTAAATTACTGTCTGATTCATTGTCATGTATTTTCTTTAGGAGAAGCTCGGTTGCAAGCCGGGCTTTTTTTGGTACATTTTGTGATACCGATGTAAGCTTCGGCACGGTGTACTGGCATAGATTCAAATTATCATAGCCTATGACAGATAAATCAATCGGGACACGGTAACCGCCGAGACGTGCACCCTCCATGATGCCGATAGCACATATATCGGCAGTTGTTACCACTGCTGTGATTGGTGACTTGCTGCCTGCAATGGCACGGCCGGCTTCGATACCGCCCTCATATGAAGGTGGATAGCTGAAAATATATTCAGGACGGAAAGGAATATGACTGTCCTCCAAAGCTTTTTTGTATCCGTTAAAACGTTTGGTGAGGACGATATTTCCCTCATAATCAGCTACAAATGCAATCTCGGTGTGCCCGTGATTTATCATATATTTGGTCGACAAATATAAGCCCTTTTCATCATCAGATATTACATTTATGAGATTAGGGTGAGAGTAATTGCTGTCAAAGGTAGCAATAGGGCAGTTGGCTGCATCCATCAGCTTTTCAAGATTTTGGGCAGAGGTGGGGAAAACCAGAATCATCCCATCGACATTCCAGTTCTTAACCAAAGATAATATGTCTGAGCTTCTGGATACTGATTGAAGCATGGTGAAGTATCCGTTTTTGTGAAGCTCTGTTTCTATTGTACCAATCATTGTACTGACATATGGGTTCTCAAAATAATTGTATCCTGAAGCATATTCTTTCTCCTCTAAGAATGTAACAACTCCGATAATGTGTGAGGAATTGTTTGAAAGACTTCTTGCGTTCATATTCGGAACATAATTATATTCCTCTATAATTGAATTGATTTTATCCCTTGTTTTCTGTGAAACACGGCTTGTCTTTCCGTTGATTACGTTTGAGACGGTCATTGTGCTCACACCTGCCATTTCGGCAATATCCTTAAGCGTCATATTAAACTCCATTCTATTCAGTATTATAATTTTTTTACTATAAAGTTTATACATAAACCACAATAAGTTTGAACATAAACAATGATGAGTTTATACATAAACCGAATATGATTCAAAATATGGGTTTATAAATTATCTTAAGTATACATTTTTATTTTGCAAATAGCAATCGGTTTTTGCAAATATTTAGACAAAACCCTAATTTACATGTAAAAATGCACAAAAAACATATGAAAATAATATGAAAAGTGATAAAAAAACAAAAAACTATTGACGAATGTATAAGGTGGTGGTAGATTATAGTTAGATTTAGCGCTAAACTAATTTGAACGAAAAAGAGGATATTGAATTAAGAAAGTGAGGATTTCTATGAAGAAGAAACTTATTGCAACAGTTATGGCAGCTACAATGGCAGTGACAGCGCTTACAGGCTGTGGCAGCTCATCGGCTTCATCAGCTAAAAAGGACATAAAGGTACCAACAAAGCCATTTGGCGATACGGTGAAGTATGACCCTTCGGTTGAGATTAATGATGGAAAGGATATCTCAATTGACATGTGGGAGTGGGGAAGCGATGAATTATTTCAGAAGATTATTGACAGATACACAGCTATTCATCCTAATGTAACGATAAACCTGGTGGATAATCCATGGGAAGATTACTGGACAAAGCTTCCTCTGGCACTCGATGGTGAGAACGGACCGGCACTCTTCAATGTACATAACAGCTATCATGAGAATCTTATCAACTATATGGCTCCGCTTGATATTCCTGTTGAGGATTTGGAGCAGGACTTCAATGGAGTGAGTGCTCATGTGATTGATGGCAAGGTTTATTACATTGATTACGGAATGATGACAGGCTCTGTTTATTACAACAAGGAGATGTGGAAGGAAGCCGGACTAACAGATGATGATATTCCAAAGACCTGGGATGAAATGATTGAGGTAGCAAAGAAGCTCACAATCAAGGACGGAGACAAAATAGTCCAGGCCGGACTCAATTTCAATAATGATTTCCACCAGAATTACCTGCTTGGTCTTAATTATCAGCTTGGTGAGAACCTCTTTAAGGAGGATGGAAAGACACCTAATGTCAATTCGGATGCCATGAAGAAGGTAATGCAGATGCTTGTTGATATGTACGACAAGGATCAGATTGGTTCAAAGGATTTTGGCGATAAATGCGCAGACAGCTTTGGACAGGGACAGTCGGCAATGGTTATTCAGTGGGGACATTATTACAATACACTTAAGACCACATGGAGCGATATAGATTTTGGCGTATTTGAAATTCCTACATTTGACGGAAATCCATATGCATACAATAGATATAACGGTGAGTCAACATTCGGTGTAAACAAAAAAGCACCAAAGGATCAGCAGGCAGTTGCACAGGATTTTGTAAAGTTTTTCCTCTGCGATGATGAGTCTCAGGTAGATTTCAATCTTGCTATGAGTACCTTCCCTGCAAAGAAATCCCTTGCAGACAATGAGGAAATACTTAAAAACCCATCGCTTAAGGTACTTGCAGAGCACATTGACCACTACATCTGGCCGGGTCCGATGCCTTCATGTGTTGAGGAGGATATGAAAAAGGCCGGAGAGGACATATTCTACAATGGAGTGGATATTGATACAGCTTTAGACAAGGCACAGGCTGATATTATAAAGGATATGAAGAACAGTTCATTCCAATCAGTCGAGAATCTATATAAGTTTGCAAAATAACAGGTAAAGATTCACTACGGAGGATTATTAATGTTTAAAAAATCACGTCCATTACAAAGTAAGAGTGAAATAATTTTAAGAAACATAGTTGTTTTAGCTATGGTAGTTTTCTTTATAGTGTTTTTGATAATACCAATTGGTATAGCATTTGCAGGAAGCTTTCATGAGTGGAATCCGTTAAGCGGAACATACAAGTTTTTGGGTCTGGAAAATTATAAGCAGGTGTTCACGAGCAAATTGTTCGGCAAATCAATGTTCAATACCGTAATTTTTTCGGTAGTTGTAATTGTTTTCAGAGTCGGTCTGGGACTGGGAATCGCGTATGCTATTTATTCAACGCTTATAAAGCATAAGAGCTTTTTCAGGGCAGTTTACTATATGCCTGTAGTAACGCCTATGGTTGCAGTGGCATTTGTATGGAAGTTCATGTACAATCCACAGATTGGAATCATCAACAAAATATTCGGGCTCGATATCAACTGGCTGATGAATCCCAAAACTGCTCTGATTGCAGTAATTATAATGACCATCTGGAAGGATTTTGGATATGCGGTTGTCATGTATATGGCAGGCCTGTACTCACTTCCGGCAGATGTCATGGAGGCAGCACAGGTTGACGGAGCGAGTGGCTGGCAGAAATTCAGATACATTACATTGCCGTTGCTTAAGCCTATGACACTTTTTGTAGTCATTACATCAATTATTTCGTATATCCAGGCATATGTTCAGATACTCATCATGACAGAGGGTGGACCGGGAACATCAACATATCTGGCTTCTTACATTATTTACGATGAGGCCTTTGTCAAATACAACTTTGGATATGCATCAGCACTTTCATTTGTGCTTTTTGTGATTACCGCAGTGCTTACCGTGCTTTCTTTCAAAGTATCGGGCAAGGAAGAGTAGGAGGAGAATATCATGAGAAAAAAAGTAAGCAGTATAGTTTTAAATGTATTCCTTCTATTATTGGGCATTGTTACAGTTTATCCGTTTATATGGATGCTATGCTCATCATTTAAGCAGAATAAGGAAATAATGGCGTTGCAGCAACATCTGCTTCCACAAGAGTTTACAATAGACAATTACATCAGCATGAATTCGCATTTCAATTTCATGAGGTTTTTTGGAAACAGTTTGTTTATCACGATTGTTGTAACCCTGCTTGTGGTATACACCAGTACAATCTGTGGTTTTGTATTAAGCAAATATAAGTTTAAGGGCAGAAATATCCTATTTGGCTTTGTATTGGCTACTATGATGATTCCATGGTGTGTAACAATTATTCCAAAATACACTATGATTCAGAAATTCGGATGGATGGACAGCTATAAGGCACTTATTATTCCGGCTATGTTCAGCGGATTTGGAATATTTATGATGAAGCAGCACATTGAGACCATCCCTGATGAGATTATTGAAGCTGCCAGAATGGATGGCGCTAATGAGTTTTATATCTTTCACAGGATTATATTTCCGATGGCGAAAAATGGAATTTCAAGTATAGCAATTTTCCAGTTCCTGTGGACATGGGAGGACTATCTGTGGCCTTATCTTGTAATCAATACCAAGGAAAAGCAGCTATTGGCAGTTGGTCTTAAGATGTTTAACGGACAGTATTCAACAGATTATGGCGCACTTTTTGCGGCAACGGCAATATCTATCATACCGGTTTTACTGATATATCTGTTCTTCCAGAAGCAGTTTATCGCAGGAATTGCGGCATCGGCTGTCAAGGGATAGCGTAATTTATATGAGAGGGAGTATTTCATGCAGGAAATATACAGAGTAAAGACAAGTCCGGTGGCATTATCGGACAATATGATAATAGGTGAAAAATACAGGATTACATTACTGACAGAGGCGCTTGTCCGTCTGGAATACAGTGAAGATGGCGTATTCGAGGATAGGGCAACACAGACAGTATTGTTCAGGGATTTTCCAAAGACCGGCTATCATGTGGTGCGTAACGCTGATGGAATTGAGGTTCATACATCAATGCTGCACCTGATATATAATGAGAAGGAGTTCTCATCACACGGACTGAGTATACAGATTAAGGGAAACCTGAGCGCATATCACAGCATCTGGCATTATGGCGAGAAGGTGCATGATTTGCAGGGTACAGCGCGTACACTTGATGACGTAAACGGAGAGGTTGAGCTTGGACACGGTGTCGTTTCACGCTTTGGATATTCAATTCTTGATGACAGTAAATCACAGATTTTACTTGACGATGGATGGATTGAGCCAAGAAAAAAAGGTGTGTCTGATTTGTATTTCTTTGGATATGGACATGATTATAAACAGGCGCTCAATGATTTTTACAGGCTTTGCGGCAAGACTCCGATGCTTCCGCGATATGCACTGGGAAACTGGTGGAGCAGATATTATAAATACTCAGAAGAAAGCTATATGGAGCTGATGGACAAATTCGATGAAAAGAATATCCCATTCACGGTAGCAGTAATAGATATGGACTGGCATCAGGTTGATGTGGACCCTAAATACGGAAGCGGCTGGACAGGATATACTTGGAACAAAAAGCTTTTCCCGGATCCGAAGCGCTTTCTTGGAAAGCTCCATGACAGAGGAATGCATACTACCTTAAACGTACATCCTGCGGATGGTGTGCAGGGCTGTGAAGAAATGTATGTTGATATGGCAAAGGAAATGGGCGTGGACTATGAAAATGAGGACCCGGTTGTATGTGATCCGGCAAGCCCAAAGTTTATGGATGCATATTTTAAGTATCTTCATCATCCGAGAGAGGCTGAAGGTGTGGATTTCTGGTGGATTGACTGGCAGCAGGGCAGCAACTGCAAGGTTGAAGGATTGGATCCGCTATGGATTTTTAATCATTTTCATTATCTCGATAATAAAAGAGACGGTAAGCGTCCAATGACATTTTCGCGCTATGCAGGTCCGGGAAGCCATAGATATCCGATTGGATTTTCGGGAGATACACATATTACATGGGAGTCGCTTGATTTTCAACCGTATTTTACAACGACAGCGACAAACATCGGATATGGATGGTGGAGCCATGATATTGGTGGACATATGCTTGGCTACAAGGATGATGAGCTGACAGCCAGATGGACACAATATGGTATATTCTCTCCGATAATGCGTCTGCACAGCTCATGCAGCGAATTTAACGGCAAGGAGCCGTGGCGATTTAAAAAAGAGACTGAGGAAGCGATGGAGGCGGCGCTCAGACAGAGGCATTGTATGATTCCGTATCTGTATACCATGAACTATCGCAGCTATGCCGAGAATATGCCGCTGATTGAGCCTATGTATTATGAGTATCCTGAAAATGCAGAGGCTTATGAGGTAAAGAATCAGTATTTCTTTGGCAGCCAGCTTATGGTAGCACCTGTTACAACTCCACGTATTAAGGGACTTAATGTGGCAAAAACCAAAGTATGGTTCCCGGAGGGCATCTGGTATGATATCTATACAGGCATGCGCTATGATGGTGGAAGAATGCTGGAGGTTTACAGGGATTTGAGCAGCATACCTGTGTTTGCGAAGGCGGGAGGCATACTTGTGTGTGCAGATGCTGATGAGCTTGATGCAAGATCTGTTATCAAAAATCCTGATGTATTATGTGTCAGGGTATTCCCGGAGGCTGATGGTGAGTTTGAGCTATACGAGGATGACAATGAATCCTGCGGATATGTAGATGGCAGATGTGTGACCACAGCTATGAAATATTCTGCGGATAAAGATATGTTTGTCATTTCTCCGGCAGATGGAGATACATCATTAATACCTGACAACAGAACCTATAAGCTTGTCTTTGAAAGAAGAACCGAGGCAGCAGCCGATAAGGTAAAGGTATCCGTGGATGGTAAAGAGGTATGTGCAAAGAATAAATATGATAAAGAAAACAGAAAGCTCATCGTTACTGTAAATGCATCGACAGCGAGCAAAATAAGCGTTACAATATCGAAAGACACAGTAGCGCTTGATAATCAAATCGAAAAAAGATGCTTTGATTTCCTGAATCAGGCAGAGATAGGCTTTGTGCTAAAGGATGAAATCTACGGTCTTATTACATCTGGAAAGAAAACAACAGTGATTTTATCAGAGCTCAAGGCAAAGGAGCTTGATACAGAGCTGTATGGTGTATTGACAGAGATACTTACAGCCTGAGGCTATTGATTTTAAATTTGTATTTTGTAGAAAGTTGCTGGCTACACTGTTAGATGTGAACAGTAACAGTCACCGGTCATACTAGGTGTGACCGGTGACTTTCTTTGTTGTAAAAATTAAAAATGGATGATACTATTATAGTAAACGGAAGTATTTTTATAAGAAACATCAGGAGAAACTATATAATTCAAGGGAGGATTACGCAATGGTAAATTCTTATAAGAACTGTAAAATACAGGACAACACAGCAGAGCTGATCTACGAGAACGGCAGTCTGTTTGTTACCATATTTGAAAACAACATAGTGCATGTTGCACAAAAACCCGGCATCGAAAGTGTTGCAATAGAGGAGGGCTTCATTCCGAAGGCCGCCACACCGAACGTGACCTGTAAGGATACGTCTGATGCCAAGGGGACCGCAGCAGAAGCCGCTGTAAGCGATGCAGCAGTTAAAGCAGTCATCAGCGCAAGGGATATTACTGTAAATGTGAAGGACAACGAGAAGCTTGATATTTATTACAAAGGGAAGCTTGTGCTTTCAGATTATGAAAAAGCACGCAAAAAGAGTGAGAAGAATCCGTACGAGGATCTTGCCATCGCAGAGCTTGAGGGACATACTGTCGGAAAAGATGAAGAAAAAACTGACGCTGTTACCATCATCAAAAAGCTTGGAAAGGATGATGCTATTTACGGTCTGGGAGATAAGCCGGGATGCCTCAACAAGCGTGGATATTCATATGTAAACTGGAACACGGATGATCCTGCGCCACATGTGGACAGCTTCAAATCGCTGTACAAATCCATACCGTTTTTTATCGTGTTGGGCGATGAATATTGCTATGGAATTTTTGCGGATAATACCTACAAGACAACCTTTGATTTCGGTTATGAAAACACAGATTACTATTTCGTCGAGCATGAGAAGGGCGAGCTGGACTACTATTTTATGCCGGGAAATGATATGGCAGAGGTGGTAGGACTTTATACATCACTGACAGGCACCACACCGCTTTATCAGAGATGGATATACGGTAGCCATCAGAGCCGCTGGGGCTATTACACACAGGATGAGGTGCTTGATATAGCTGACAAATTCCGCGAGCTTGATATCCCATGCGATGTGATACATATGGATATCGATTACATGAACGGCTACAGGGTATTCACCTTTGATGACAAGAAATTCCCGGATGTAAAGGGCCTTTCAGAAAAGCTTGCTGACAGGGGTGTAAAGCTCATATCCATCATTGACCCGGGTGTGAAAAAGGATGAGGATTATTTCATGTACAAAGAGGGCATGGAGATGGATGCATTTGCACATGATATAGATGGCAGTGTATATGAAAATGCTGTCTGGCCGGGAACATCGGTATTTCCGGACTTCACAAAGCAAAGCGTCAGAAGCTGGTGGGGAGACAAGACAAAGATACTTCTCGAGCACGGTATCAGTGGCATATGGAATGATATGAATGAGCCTGCAAGCTTCAACGGACCACTGCCGGATGATGTGCAGTTTGAGTATGGAGCACATGAAAAGGTTCACAATATTTACGGACATTTTATGGCAAAAGCCACATATGAGGGACTTGCGAAAAATGATGGTGGAAAACGTCCGTTTGTACTTACCAGGGCTGCATATGCCGGAAGCCAGAAATACTGCGGTGGCTGGACCGGAGATAATCACAGCATCTGGGCGCATATAGCACTTTCTCTCGAGCAGGTGTGCAATCTGTCAGTCAGTGGACTTGCCATGTGCGGCAGCGATATAGGCGGTTTCGGAAGTGATACTACACCGGAGCTTCTTGTCAGATTTTATGAGGCAGCAGTATTTGTGCCGTTTTTCAGAAATCATTCAGCGATGGGAACACGCAGACAGGAGCCTTGGCAGTTTGACGAGACTACGATAGATGCAGTCAGAAAGACAGTAAAGCTCAGATACAGATTTATCCCATATATCTATGATCTGGCACATGAGTGTGAAAAGACAGGAGCACCTATCGTGCGCCCGCTCGTATACGAGTATCCTGCAGATAAGCATGTGAGAAATATTTCCGATGAATATATGCTCGGAAGCTTTGTACTGGTTGCACCTGTGATCGCACCGGGCAAGGAGGCAAGAGAGGTTTATCTGCCTGACGGCGACTGGTATGATTACTACACAGGCGAAAAATACAGTGGCGGCAGATATATTTTAGCAGATGCACCACTTGATAAAGTACCTGTCTTCATAAAAGCAGGAGCCATTATCCCTGTTGCAGACGGAGAAATCCGCTCTACAGAGGACATTACAGAGGATAAGATCAGTATACTGACATATCCGGGCAAGGGCAGTTTCGTGCATTATCAGGATGACAATGAGACGTTCGCATACAGAAACGGTGAGTATAATGCTGTTGAGTATACCTTGGATGGGGATAAGCTCGAGAAGAAAGTGTTGCATAAGGGATTGTAAAAATACATAACCTTAAATTTAAAATTCAATATCAACCTCAACAGGGCAGTGGTCTGAACCGAGCACATCGGTATGGATTGCTGCCTTTTGCAGCTTATCATTGATGCGCTTTGATGTGATAAAGTAGTCTATACGCCAGCCTGCGTTCTTCTCGCGAGCCTTAAAACGGTATGACCACCAGGAATATATACCCTCGGCATCCGGATAAAAGTATCTGAAGGTATCGGTAAAGCCGGAACCTAAAAGCTCCGTCATTTTAGCACGTTCCTCATCTGAAAAACCTGCATTCTTGCGGTTTGTTTTTGGATTTTTCAGGTCGATTTCATTGTGTGCGACGTTCAGATCACCACACAGTACGACAGGCTTTTTGGCATCGAGTGTTTTAAGATATTCTCTGAAATCATCCTCCCACTGCATACGGTACGGCAGCCTTTTCAGCTCATTCTGTGAGTTTGGAGTGTAACAGGTTACGAGATAGAAATTGTCATGTTCAAGTGTGATGACACGTCCTTCCCTATCATGCTCCTCAATGCCTATGCCGTAAGACACTGATAATGCCTTGTTTTTGGCAAAAATGGCTGTGCCGGAATAGCCTTTTTTCTCGGCGTAATTCCAGTACTGGTGATAGCCCGGCAGGTCAAGGTCAATCTGTCCCGCCTGTAGCTTGGACTCCTGTATACAAAAGAAATCCGCATCTATACTGTTAAAAAAATCAAGGAAACCTTTCTGGACGCATGCGCGCAGTCCATTTACATTCCACGATATAAATTTCATGTCTTAATCCTCCATATAAGTGTGTGTATTAAAATCATATTTAAAAAGTATTCTTCTTACAAAAACGAAATCATATAAGCAGGCAGACAGAGTATGTCTTTGTCTTTTGAGAAATCCTTTGTATATACGAGATATTTTTGAAGAATACGGTTTGAAAATTTTATTGAAAATTCATCCAGTGACTTATGGGTTTTATAGCCACTGGATTTTACTTCAATAGGGCAAACCTTATTTTTTTTGGCAATAAGAAAATCTATTTCGTAATTATGGCGTGAACTTTCATTAAAAAAAGTATAGTAAAATAATTCGTTGCCATTACACGTTAAAAGCTGTGCAACTACATTTTCGTAAAGATAGCCTAGATTAGTTCCTAGCTTGTCATTTAACAATTTTTCATAAATTATGTTTTCTGTGAAATCTTTGTCTTTAAACATCAATGTAGTAAACAGCCCGGTATCGCATAAAAATAGTTTAAACCGGGTTAAGTCTTTGTTGGTTGACATACCGGCACTTGGGTCATTTGCATGGTATGATACCAAAACAGTTTTTGAGTCTTTTAACTCTGCAATCAGTTCCAGTGTATTATCGGCGCGATTGTTTGTCAGTACGCTTGATACCTGATATCGCGAAGCATTTTTGTTTAGCTGCGCAGGAATTGCATCAAAAAGCATAGATATTTTTCCGGTGGCATCTATTTTTTTGAAATCATCTTCATAAAGATTCAGAATATCACGCTTTACGTTATCAACCTTACGGAAGTTATTGGTTTTGATATATTCATCAACTGCCTGCGGCATTCCCCCGACAAGCATATAAAGACGGAAATCACGCATCAATTTACGATTAATCTCTTCTCCGAAGGGTTTTTGAGAATCGAATAGCTTATGGATTAGGGGGATAGTTGTTTCATCATTCAAAGCCCATAAAAATTCTTCATAATCCATAGGATACATGTTTAGCTTTCTCTCTTCGCTTGGAATAAGTATATCCTGTACGTTTTTTTTGATAGAAATCAGAGAACCGGTTTCTATATAATCATATCGGTGATCTTTTACAAGTGATTTGATAGCCTGTCTTGCGCGGGGGCATAATTGTACTTCGTCAAAAATAATCAAAGACTCTCTCTCATAGAGATCGACTTTGTATTGGAGCTGCAACTGCAAAAACAGATAATTCAGATCTGAAATATCCTCAAACAGTTCACGTATATTTTTTGAGACGATTGAGAAATCAATGATTATATAACTTTTGTATTCATTTCGTCCAAATGACTCTACGATGGTTGACTTGCCTATACGACGGGCTCCTTCGATTAAGAGTGCTGTTTTACCATCGGAATCCTTTTTCCATTGCAATAATTTATCATATATTTTTCGCTTAAACATGACATTCTCCTAATAAAATTACAAAATCGCATTTTTTATTTTGATGTTTTACTACAAAATCGCATTTTTTATTTCAACGATTTACCACAAAATCGCATTTTCTTTTTTGCTATTTTACCACAAAATCGCATTTTTTAAAAGAGGTTTGAATCTGCAGATTACACTTTTTATATAAAATCGTTACTGTTCACACTAAACAGTGTGACCAGCAACATAAAATACGTATAATAGAGGAAGAAAATACGCAAGATAATACGCAAGATGGAGTCGGTTCATAAGCTGCACCAAGCTGGTGCAGAAATCAGAAATATGTGAAAATATGACATAAATATAATAAATCCGCTACACTATATCATATGATTACGCACATGATATAATGCAGCGGATTTTATTGTTGATTATTTTAAAGCTCAAGTAAAATTTTTTACAGCACATCGCTTCCATCAGGAATCTTTGAGATGATAGTTCTGTTGATCCTGATTAAGAATAATGTCGAAACAGTAAAGGATATCACCTCTGCTATAGGGAAAGCCCACCATACAGCGTGAAGTCCACCGAGCCTTGAAAGGATGTATGCTGCCGGAATTAAAACCACAAGCTGACGCATGATTGATACGATCATGGAAAAGACAGCCTTTCCCAAAGCCTGGAATACGGTGCCGACGATAATACAAAACCATGCGATGAGGAAATGCACTCCGATTATTCTGAGCGCCGGAACACCGATTTTGAGCATATCGTCAGAGGCGCTGAACATTCCAAGAAGCACATGTGGTATGAACTCAAAGCAGGCAAAGCCAACGAAGAGCAGACAGAATGCTGTTATCAGGCTGACCTTTATTGTCTTAACCATACGCTTTCTGTTCTGTGCACCGTAGTTGAAGGCGATGATAGGTGTGATTCCGTTGTTCAGTCCGAATACAGGCATAAAGAAGAAGCTCTGCAGTTTGAAATAAACACCGAAAACAGCAGCGGCAGTCGATGAAAAGCCGATAAGTATTCTGTTCATGGCATATGTCATTATAGAGCCTATAGACTGCATGATGATCGACGGAATACCGATAGCATAAATGGTTCCCATGATTTTGAAATCCGGGCTGTAGCCCTTGAAGCTCAGGCTGATTTCATGATTGAATTTGTGGTTGCAGACAAAGGCAACAACGGCGGCTACGCACTGTCCCACAACGGTTGCCACGGCTGCACCGGTAGCACCGAGCTTAGGGAAGCCAAGCAGTCCAAAGATCATGATAGGATCCAGAATGATATTTGTGATGGCACCGCAAAGCTGTGAGGTCATGCTGAAAATAGTTCTTCCTGTCGAGGTAAGCACCCTCTCAAAAAAGATTTCCGCAAAAATACCAAATGAAAAAATCATAACAGTACTCAGGTAGCTCACACCCATATCCATGATTTCGATATCAGCATTTCCAATCTGACTCATGTAAAAAGGCTTTACGATTGTAAGTCCGAGAATCAGAAATATTACATAGCTGAATGCATATAGTACGGCACCGTTGATGCCGATTTTGTTGGCCTCGTCGTATTTATGGGCGCCGAGTGACTTTGACAGCAGCGCGTTTACACCTACACCGGTACCGGTTGCGACAGCGATGATGAGTGTCTGCAAAGGGAAGGCAAGTGAAACTGCTGTGAGTGCGTTTTCGGACAGCTTTGCAACGAAAATACTGTCCACGATGTTGTATAGAGCCTGTACGAGCATGGAAATCATCATAGGCAAAGACATGTTAAATACAAGTCTGCCGATAGGCATGGTTCCCATCTTGTTCTCTGTTACAGGGGCTGAATTTGTTTCCTGACTCATAATTCCTCCTATTGTAAATGATTGTTAATTTAAAACTCCTACATTATATATGTACGAAGCTTTAGTTATTAAAATTAAAATCACCGGTAGATTAGCCGGTGTTTAAAATGTGCAACAAAGCGCCAATTACATATAATACCATGACTGCAGGATACTTTCAAGGTATTATATAACTGTTAAATCATATCATAATAGTTAATGAAAAAATGCCTCAAAAAGTATAGCATTGCAGGGTATAAATTACGATAACCGCTTGACAAAATGACAGAGAGATATATAATTAGTTCAAAAATGAATAATTCAAAAATGTATAACGAAGCAGCAAAATAGGAAAAGAAAAGAAGGAATATCACATATGAAATTTAACTTTGAGTTTGCAGAGAAGATTTCGCGAACCTACAGCGATGAGTGCAGACCACTGTGCCATGAGCTGAAGCTTCCGCAGACAGCCTTTGATATACTCATGTTTCTGGCGAACAATCCGGAATATAAGACGGCAAGGGATATAGTTGAAATAAGAAAAATCAAGGCAAATCTTGTGTCTGTAAATGTTGATAAGCTTGTGAATGAAGGCTATCTGGAGAGAAAACCTGTGGAAAATGATAGGAGGAAGACGGAGCTTGTCTGTACAAAAAAGGCCGGGACTGTCATTGAAAGAGGAAGGCGTATACAGCAGCAGTTTACAGCAAATCTGTTTGCAGGGATAGATGAGGAGCAGAAAAAGCAGCTGACGATTGTTATGGAACAGCTTGAGAATAATATGGATGAAATAATCAGGAGGAAATCACACAAATGAGCACATTAATAACTATAATAGTAACATTTTTTGCCGGTATGGGCGCAGGCCTTGGAACTGGCTTTGCGGGACTAAGCGCAGCAGCAGTAATAAGCCCTATGCTCATTACATTTTTGGGAATGGATCCTTATATGGCAGTGGGAATAGCCCTGTCGTCTGATGTACTTGCCAGCGCAGTGTCAGCCTATACATATGGAAAGAACAAGAACCTTGATGTAAAAAACGGGCTCATAATGATGGTCACGGTTTTATGCTTCACGGTTGTTGGAAGCTATGTATCAAGCCTTGTGCCGTCAGCAACAATGGGCAACTTTTCGGTATTTATGACATTTTTACTCGGAATAAAGTTTATAGTCCGTCCTGTCATGACAACAAAGGAGGCCATGCAGGGAGTTTCTGCTAAAAAGAGAGCTGTCCAGTCAATCATCTGCGGCGTGCTTATCGGATTTATCTGTGGCTTCATAGGTGCGGGAGGCGGTATGATGATGCTCCTCATCCTCACATCGGTGCTTGGCTATGAGCTTAAGACTGCAGTCGGAACGAGCGTATTTATCATGGCATTTACAGCCTTTACAGGAGCTGCCTCGCACTTTGCCATCGGTGGAAAACCGGACTGGTTTGTGCTGATTTTATGTATTGCATTTACACTCCTTTGGGCGAGAATTGCAGCGGTCTTTGCAAACAAGGCATCCGCAAAAACCTTAAACCGTGCCACAGGTATTGTACTTGTAATACTTGGCATCGTGGTATTTGCATTTTCACTTCTGAGCTGATTTTTCTTGAATATATAACTGTAAGCCCCGGCTGCCCGACCGGCACACACAGCTTCCCCGCGTGCGAATAGCGAAGCTGCTTAGATACTGTAGAAATTATGCCATGAAACACAGAAACGCTCCTGCATGGACGCAGGGGCGAGGAGAACCGCGCCACGGACGGCGCGTTTCGACGGTTTCGTCAGGCATAGAAGCTCTTCAAGCATAATTTCGTACAGTATCTTAGCAGCGCAGCGTAGCACGCGGGGGAAGCTGTGTGTGCCGGTCGGGCAGCCGGGACTTACATCATTACATAAAACAAGAAAAAATCATCATATGTATTTTAAGGGGATTGCGAAAAAAATCTACCATTTTGTGCAAAACCACATATTTAATAGAAAGATTCACATAAAGATTATTGAGAATACAGTATTGTGCCCTTAGAAAAATAGTACTATACTAAATTCATCTGACGAATTCAGACTTGAGTATAAATAATAATATGATTAAAGGGTCAAAAGGTATCATAAGATAGGAGGAAATAACAAACTATGTCTTCAAAAAAAGATGCGATGAAAAAGAAATTGGAAAACATGCATTTGGGTAAAAGGATCAACTATGGTTACAAAACGGTTATTACCATGATGCTTATTTCGGGACTGCTTTCGATTGCGGTCATTGGTGTGTTGTTTTTCAATATGTTAAACTATGTAAACAAGGTAAATGCTGCCGATCAGGCGGTTAAGACATGTAGAATAAATGTAAATGCAGCGGCTAGAAATGTAAGAGAGATGGCACTTAATCCTGACAAATCAACATATGACGACTATGAGCAGGGCGCAAAAGAAAAGCTTGAAGATGTTGATGTGCAGTTAAAAACAATAAAAAAATCAGGTATCGTTCCTGAGGATCAGTATAATGAATATTCAAAGGCTCTTTCTGACTGGGCGAATATCGGATACTCAATCATGGATAAGATTAAAGCCGGACAGAAGGATGAGGCTGTTGATCAGATTATCAATGAGTGTACACCAAAGTTAAATAAAACAGTTGAGCTTGTAAAGGAAATCAACAAGCTGACTGACGAAAGAAGCCATCAGGCAGTTGTAAGGACATATGTATGTGCTGCAGTCGGACTCATAGTCATCATTATCTGTCTGATATGTGCATGGCAGTTGACAAAGAGAACAGGAAAGATCGTGCTTGATACAATCCTTGAGCCATTACATGCAATCGAGGAAGTGGCAAAGGAGCTGACAGAAGGAAATCTTCACAGCACACTTGAGTACCATTCAGAGGATGAAATCGGTAGATTGGCACACAGCATGAGAAAGTCTATCCGTATTCTCGGCTCATATGTGGATGATATAGACAGGTCGATGAAGCTCTTTGCGGACGGACATTTTGATGCACAGCCGGAAGTAGAGTGGAGAGGCGATTTTGTAGGTATTTTACATTCATTTATGGAATTTGAAAAAAGTATGGCAGTCACCATAAAGGGAATCCAGAATGTATCAAGCGAGGTTTCAAGTGCGGCAGAGCAGGTAGCTGCAAGCTCAAATGACCTTGCAGACGGTGCAACCAATCAGGCTGCGGTTGTAGAGGAACTGACAGCGACAGTTGCGGGAGTTTCAGAGCAGGTGGAGCAGAATTCAAAGAGTGCAAAGGAAATCAGTGGAAAAGTGGATGAGCTTGGAGGTGCAATTTGGGAAAGCAATGGAAAGATGCAGGAGATGGTTGCAGCTATGCATGAAATAAACGAAGCCTCTAAACAGATAGATCAGATTATATCAACTATTAATGAGATTGCATCACAGACCAACCTGCTTGCATTAAATGCTTCTATTGAGGCGGCAAGGGCAGGGGAGGCAGGAAAAGGCTTTGCGGTTGTGGCAAATCAGGTAAATATGCTTGCCGATCAAAGTGCACAGGCTGCAAAGGAATCAGCTGCGCTTATAGAGACATCTGTGCAGGCTGTTGAAAAAGGCATGAATATTGCAGAGCAGACAGCTTCACAGCTTGAAGAAGTAGCAGAGAACTCTAAGGTGATTACAAAAGAGGTGACTAATATAGCTGATACACTGGAGACCCAGACCAGTGAGATCAAGCAGATTAACGAAGGAATTGAGCAGATCAATGATGTTGTACAGACCAATTCAGCAACATCACAGGAGTGTGCGGCTGCGAGCCAGCAGATGAGCAGTGAATCAGAAAATCTGAGTGAAATGATAGCAAAATTCAAAATCTCAGACATTGAAGAGTAATATAATAGAAGGTGAAATTTAATGAGGGCTTTTGATGCATATAAAATACTTGACGAGCAGGAGGCAGGAAGTCTGATAGACTTAATTGCACCTTGTATGGATGATTATCTGTATATTATAGATTTAAAGAATGATACACTGAGGATATCACAGTCAGCGGTAGAGCGTTTTATGCTTCCTGATAAATTTATGAATGATGCAACAAAGCATCTTCGTACATTGGTTTATGAGAAAGACCGTAAGCTGCTCGAAAATCACAAGCGTAAAATATATGATGGAAAAGAAAAAAGGTACAACGTGCTATGTCGTTTGATGAACAGCAAAAATCTCCCGGTATGGATTAACTGCCGTGGGGAGGTCATCAATGACGAGGCGGGGAAACCACGATATATTATAGGCTGCATGAACGAGACAGGAACAAGGCAGCGAGCTGACAATATCAGTGGGCTGTTAGGTGAAAAGGAGATGGCATCATATCTCTATTCACAGCCTAAAGAGAAGCTGTCAGGTTATTTCATACAGATTGGAATTGACGATTTTGGGATAATCAATAATGTTCAGGGTCAGATATATGGCAACTACATACTTAAAAGAGTGGCCGAATGCATAGCAGAATGTCTCTCAAGCGGTCAGAGAATATATCATCTTGTTACAGATAAGTATATGCTTGTGGATATGCTTAGCAAATCGCAGGATGATGTGGTGCAGTTGTTCAAAAGGATAGGTGAAAAAATTGATGAGTTTATAGTTGATGAAAACTATAAATCAATCTTTTCGATTTCTGCCGGAGTGACAGATATATCAACACTGGCAGAGGACGCAATAGAGTGCAGGAAAAAGTCGGATTTTTCTTTAAAATGCGCAAAAAAAAGAGGCGGAGGAAGCCTTTATTTCTTCGAGGAAGAGGATTATAAAGTGTCATTGCGCAAAAATACCATCCTGAGTGCGCTTCGTAGCGCAACTGTAAATGATTTTGAAGGCTTTGAGGTATATTATCAGCCTATCTTAGATAGTGCTGATCGAATAATCGGTGCAGAGGCACTTTTACGGTTTTTCATGCATTCGGATGAGGGCGATGAAATGATTTCCCCGGTTGAGTTTATTCCTTTACTGGAGAAGAGCAGGCTCATCATTCCGGTTGGAGAGTTTGTATTGAACGAAGCAGCAAAAATGTGCCGTGAAATGCAGCAGTATATTGCGGATTTCAGGGTAAATATCAATGTATCATATATACAGATTATGCGTGGAAGTATGGCAAATAAAATTCTCTCTGCTATCCAGGCAAACAATCTGAGACCTGAATCAATCTGTATCGAAATGACAGAGAGTGGATTCATGGATATGACGCCATGTTTTTGCAGCTTCAGGAAAAAGCTTGATGAGAATAATATCCAGTTCATAATAGATGATTTTGGAACAGGCTATTCAAATCTTCGCTATATCAGTGAGATGAACCCGGACTATGTAAAGATAGATAAGGATTTTACGGCAAGGGCGATGAGCAGTGAGAAGGACTATGAGCTGTTCAGAAAGATTATAGAGATGGTTCACAGTATAAATATAAAAATCTGCATTGAGGGAATTGAGAAGGAAGAGTGGGCTTGCGCAATGAAAGAAATCCATGTAGATTATATGCAGGGATATCTGTATGGCAGACCATGCGAAAAAGGCGTGTTTTTAAACAACTATGGGATATAAGGAATATTTTCCGGGAGTTACAGAAAAAAAGAATGCCAATGAAATATTTGAAAGAATATTTAAACGAACAGAAAAACTAAACATCAAGGTATTGGGCAACAGGAGGCAAATCACATGCAAAATTCCAAAGAAAAAACTCTTTCCCAAAGGATTGCAGAGAGAATTATCAAATACATACTGGAGGAAAATCTGCAGCCGGGTGACAAGCTTCCGAACGAAACCGTAATGTGTGAACGGCTGAATGTTGGAAGAAGCTCTCTGCGTGAAGCTATGCGAGCACTCGCATCACGTAATGTGATCACCATACGCCAAGGCTCCGGTTCATATGTTTCCGCCACTCCCGGGATGATTGATGATCCATTCGGCCTGACCTTTGTTGAAGATAAACAAAAGATGATTAAAGATCTGATGGAAATCAGATTTCTAATCGAACCATCCATAGCTGCCATGGCAGCTATCCGTGCAGATGAGACAGATATCAAAAACATACTTACTGCATGTGAAAATACCGAAAAGCTCCTTCTTGCAAATAAAAATCACGCTGAAAAGGATATAGCATTTCATACTGCTATTGCCTTAAGCAGCAAAAATATAGTTGTTCCAAAGCTGGTTCCTATCATCAACAGTTCAATTCCTCTGATCCGTGAGTCTGCAAAATTCACCATGCGTGATGAAACCATCGAAATTCATCGTGAAATTGCAGATGCAATTGCAGCCCACGATGCCGTCCGTGCCCACGATGCGATGTATCTGCATCTGATCTACAACCGGAAGCATATAAAATCCGTAAATTAATGACTGTCCGGTTATCACCGGCCACACTGCGATGTGACCGGCAGTACCATATTTTGTGGTTCTGGCGCTTGAAATAGTCGCTCAGCAACCTGTTTACGTTATACATCATAAGTCATTTTGGTTGGAATGTTAAAGTGTTGCTAATGATAAAACATAAAGTTTATATATTACTACATAAGAAAGAAGGATGAAATTATGTATGAAATGAAACCAGAATATTATATCGGAATAGATATGATTGATGAAGAGCACAAGCAGTTATTTAAATATGCAGATGAGGCATATGAACTGCTGCATGATGAGTTTACACCGGATAAATATGATAAGATGGATATCATCTTGGAGAAGCTCCGTGACTACACAGTAAAGCACTTTGCTGACGAGGAGCAGTACATGGAATCAATACATTACAAGAAGATGTTTACACAGAAGGTTCAGCATATGGAATTTGTACAAAAGCTGGATGAGTTCATTGAGCATCACAGTGATGAGGAGATAGATCAGGATGAGCAGATCATGGGAATCCTCAAGTATCTCACAGACTGGCTGATAAACCATATCCTGTATGTTGACTGTCAGATACCGAAGCCACAATAAAGTACCTGAGTTTTAGCAAAGAGTAAGTACCGCAGGTCGCCGTCTGCAAGGCATCGCACATACTCCCCGTAAGCGAATAGCGAAGCGGCTTAGATACTGTAGAAATTATGCCATGAAACACAGAAATGCCCAGCCATGGACGGCTGGGCAAGGCGTTATGCGCCATGGACGGCGCATAAAAGCCGGTTTCGTCAAGCATAGAAACCCTTCAAGCATAATTTCGTACAGAATCTTAGCCGCGCAGCGTAGCTTACGGGGAGTATGTGCGCTGCCACGGCAGGCGGTGACATGCGGTCCGTAATTTTATAGAAAAATATAGCGTAATCAGCATATATTTGGTATAATTTGGATATGAAAAATAAGCGAAGATTTGCAATGGTCTCAGTTTCAGTAATCGTAGTAGCATTGATTCTCGAGGCGGGAATTTTGAAATATGTAAATGATGCAAATGCATATAAGCTATCAAAGGTGCTTCTGGATCGTGTTTTCACTGTGCTTGATAAAAATGACCAGAGTGAGGAGGAGCTTATAGAATCGTTAAAGGACGATTATATAGTCAGGGCAAAGGCAGTGTCATATATCGTAGATGCAAAGCCACAGGTAGAAAATGATGTGGAGGAATTGCAAAAGATAGCAAAGCTGATGTCGGTAGATGAGATACATCTGTTTGATGAAACAGGTTGTATAACCAGCGGCAGCGTGCCAAAATACTTTGGCTACAGCTTTGATTCGGGGACTCAGATGTCATATTTTAAACCAATGCTCACCGATAAGAGCCTTACGATGTGTCAGGATGTCACACCGAATACATCAGAGGGAAAGGCAATGATGTATGCCATTACCTGGAATGAGGCTGGAACAATGATGGTACAGGTGGGCTTGAAGCCGCAAAGGCTCTTAGATGAATTGAAGCAGAATGAAATATCTACAGTGGTTTCTGACATGCCTGTGTACAAGGGCATGGAACTTTATGTGGCAGATGCAGATACAGAACTGGTTAAGGGGGCCACAGATTGTGACAAAATAGGAAAAACCTTCCACGATTTAGGCATTCCAACAGATATTAAGGAAAGCGATAAGCCCACAGTAAGGCAGATTAGCGTAAATGATTCAGGCTGCAGATGTATAATCAGGAGAGGTGACAAATATATAGTGGCTGTCACCATTGACAAATCCTTTTATATGACGAACAGCGTGGTAGCACTGCTTGTAGTTGGCATATATCTTATACTAGCATCGTGCTGTATTATGTATATGTTTTCGAAGATTATGAAGGAAAAATATGAGAAAGAAAAGCTGCTGTATATATCGAATACTGATGCACTTACAGGGTGCCTGAACAGACATGCCTATGAGACAGATATCAATAAGCTTGATTTGAAAAAAGAGTGGATATATATATCACTTGATTTAAACAGCTTAAAGCACATAAACGATACATATGGACATGATGTGGGAGATGAGATGATTTGCGCAGCCGCAGCCTGCATGACGGCGAGCTTTGGTGAGTTTGGCAAGGTATACAGAATAGGCGGAGATGAGTTTGTTGTGATAGTCACTCAAAAGCCGGATGAGCTTGATGCTATGACAAAGCATTTCGACAGTAGTGTAGCCGAATGGAGAGGAAAAATCGTCGATTCCATGACCATCTCATATGGATGTGTAAGAAGTCTGGAGGAAGACTGGGAGCTTGTACACGATATTGAGAAGGAAGCAGACAGGAGAATGTATGCAAGCAAGGCACGCTATTATAGTGACAGTGGCATAGACAGGAGAAAGTAAATTAAAATAAAGATTCCATCATTCCGGATATGGTATTGATGGAATCTTTTAAGTGGGAAAATAAATAATTAGTGGAACAGCTCTACAATAAATACCGCTACACAGGAAGCCACGGCCACGGTTGTAAGCCCCTTGCCCTTTAATGCAAATATCACCGCCGCGATAAGTCCTGCTGCTGCACCAACCCACCAGTTAGTAGCATAAAACACTGCCGGAATAGTCATGGCGGTTAAAACTGCATACGGAATATAGTATAGAAAAGATCGCACGAAGCTGTTGTTGATCTTTTCTTTTATTGCGATAAAAGGAATAACGCGGATCAGATATGTGGAGCCCGCGAGTATGAGTAAATATATAAAAAATACACTGTTTTTCATTATGTAAAATCTCCTTATACGCTTATTATCAAATATTTAATAAATCATTCCTTATCAGTATCATCTGCAACCGGAAACAGCAGCGAACCGATAACTGCAGCCAAAATGGCTACAACAGTGATGGTGATACCGCTTGAAATCCTTGACAAAAACGGTACGTAGTAAAACATGCAGCTAAGCACGAGTGCAAGTACCACAACAAACACGACCGCCCGCGATTTCTTCATCTCAGGAACCACGATAGCCACGAACATGCCATAAATAGCAAGACTCAGCGCACTCATAAGCCTATCCGGCAGAATGCTTCCCAGTATAGCACCTATCAGCGTACCGACAGCCCAGCCGATGTATGGAAGAGTTGAAAGTCCTGCAAAAAAGCTTCTGCTCACAGAATCCTCCTGGCTTGCCACGGCAAAAATTTCATCAGTCATCATAAAGCCGAGTATCCATCTGGAAATTCCGCTAAATCCGGAATCCGCCTTCTGTCCAACCGAAATCGACATAAAGGAATATCTTATATTAATAGTAATCTGCGAAATAAGCATCTGGAAATACTGTCCCGGATGCATCATAATTCCAATGCCTGCAAACTGTCCGGCAGATGTGACAGTGGTCATCGAAATGAGCACAGCCTGCCACCAGGATAGTCCATATGACACCGCCATAATTCCAAAAGTAAATGAAACTGACAGATATCCCAGCGCAATCGGGATTCCTGCTGTCAGTCCTCGTTTATAGTTTTCCATTCTAAATTCTCCTTAGCATAATACAACAACATGTTATTCTAGCACAAATTTCATGAAAATGCACTTTCAAATTGTTTGTACCACTTTGCAATCTTGCAGCTGCGAACCCTGTAACTGCATAAAGACCGGTAATAATAATTGTAATTTGCCCATCAATCCGCTATACTGTAGCTAAGTACAGCGGATTGATGGATTTCGTGGAGGTTCATATGGTAAGCACTTACCTAGGTTTTGGAAAATACATTTGTATTGTAGTGAGGTGAAATTCATTCAAGGCTAATCTAACAGGAGGAGTAGATTTTGTATGCTGAATATATTTTATGGAGATATGAAAGAAGCAGTATATAATACGGCAGCGTATTTTAAATATGATTATGAAGATAACTGGATTACAGATCCATTTGTGAAGAAAATGATAAAGGATGTGGATCAGTCGATTGTTTTGGACAGTGGAGTAATCGACAGCCCAGTGTTAGGAAAAATACCGCCTACGGGGTTATCAGGTGGTGTTAAAACATTGATTTTGGTGAAGTTTGAAAAAAATAAAATTTTCAATGCATCGACATGTGGAGATAATTGTGCAAAATGGTTATTAAAAATTGCAGAAACAGAAGACAGAACAATAAACTTACGTCATTTGATGAAATTTGAAGTTGAACCGTTTGACATCCGAATCCTTAACACGAATGAAATTGTACATACCATGGAAGAACTGGTATCAATTGCAGGTGAATTTGTTTGATGGCAGGAGGATACGATGAAAGGAAAACATAAAGTTATTGTATCAACAAAACGTTTAAAGTATGAATTTGAACTTCGGAGAAATCTGACGATTATCCAGGGAGACAGTGCAACTGGAAAAACTACACTTGTAGATATGATTCGTGATTTCGTGAATAATCCAACCGGCACACCTGTAGAGGTGATATGTGATAAAAAATGTCATGTGGTTGAAGGAAGTTTATGGAAAGAGCAGTTGTCAGGCATATCAGACTGTATTGTATTTATTGATGAGGGAAATGAATTCATAACGACAGTAGATTTTGCAGATAAAATTCAAAAAACAGATAATTATTATGTAATTGTTACTAGGGAAGCTTTACCAGCATTGCCATATAGCGTAGAAGAAATCTATGGAATTCGTACATCTGGAAGATATGGGACATTGAAACAAAGTTATCATGAATTCTATCGGATATATGGAACAGATACATATGAAGATAAAGTGAGTCCGGAAATTATTATTACGGAAGACAGCAATTCAGGATATCAATTTTTTGAACATGTATGTATAGAAAATGGTTTGAAATGTGAATCTATGAATGGAAAATCAAATGTCTTTCATTATCTGAACAAACATAAAGGTGAAAAAATACTTGTCATTGCAGATGGGGCGGCATTTGGTTCCGAGATTGACAGGGTGTTGCAGGTTATCCATGGCAGAAAAAATGTGGCCTTATATTTGCCTGAATCATTTGAATGGATGATTATGGATGCCGATATTTTAAAGAATAATACAGTAAGAAGCATATTGAGTAATCCATCAGAGTATGTAGAGAGCAAGCTTTATTTCAGTTGGGAAAGGTTTTTTACAGCTATTCTGATTGAACAAACAAAAGACACCTATTTGGCATATGCAAAACGTAAATTAAATCCGGCATATTTAAGTGGAGCAATTAAAGAGTCGATTTTAAGAAAAATGAACATAATTGATCTGAATAAGAAAGATGAATAAATATTAAGAAAAAATAGAGGAATGGTTAAATGAAGGTTGTAGTAGCAATTGATTCATTTAAAGGAAGCATGACAAGCATGCAGGCAGGGATGGCATGCAAAGAAGGCATATTGGCGGCAATACCGAAAGCGGATGTGGTGGTCAGACCACTTGCAGATGGTGGCGAGGGAACTGTAACCGCTTTGGTAGAGGGCATGAATGGCACATATGAACATGTTGATGTAACAGGACCGATGGGACAAAAGGTGCACGCGACATATGGAGTACTTGAGGATGATACGGCTGTTATGGAAATGGCAGAAGCGTCGGGAATCACACTTGTTGAAGGTAAACCTGATCCGTGGAAAGCAACCTCATTGGGTGTGGGAGAGATGATATTGGATGCTGTTCACAAGGACTGTCGGAATTTCATAATCGGAATAGGCGGAAGCGCAACCACTGAGGGTGGCATAGGAATGCTGACGGCGCTCGGCTATGAGTTTTATGATGAGGATGACAATATTCTTCCACCGGTATTTGGCTCGCTTGCAAGGGTAAAAAAGATCAAGGCTGACAAGGTTCCTGCAGAATTAAAGCAGTGTCATTTCAAAATAGCATGTGATGTTACTAATCCACTGTGCACAGAGCAGGGCTGCGTATACATTTTTGGAAAGCAAAAGGGCGTACAGGAGCATGAAAAGGCACAGATGGATAAAATGATGAGACAGTATGCAGACTGTGTTGAGGAGTATGCGGGAAAAAGATTTAGCGAGACACCGGGAGCAGGCGCTGCGGGAGGTCTTGGCTTTGCGTTTCTTTTTGGACTTGAGAACGTGGAGCTTAAATCCGGCATAGATATAGTGCTAAACGCAATACAGCTTGACAAGGAACTGAAAAATGCCGATATCGTAGTGACCGGAGAGGGCAGGCTTGATGGACAGAGCGCCATGGGAAAGGTGCCTGTCGGAGTGGCAAAAGCAGGCAGAAAAAACGGCTGTAAAGTAATCGCACTAGCAGGGAGTGTCACTGACGATGCAGTGGCATGTAATAAAGAAGGCATAGATGCGTTTTTCCCTATTATAAGAGGGGCAACAACGCTTAATGAGGCTATGGATATCAAAAATGCTCAAAAAAATATGAAAAACACTGCAGAACAAGTTTTCAGGCTTATTGACATCAGCTCGCTTATGGAATAATATATGTTAGTAAAATTGTGCGTGGTGCAGGGGCCGGATGAGATATAAAAGCCCCGTATATCATAGAATATTTAAATAAAAAAGGAGAAAAGCAATGGCTAAGGAGAAAAAATTAGTAGAGGCCATCACTTCCATGGAGGAAGATTTCACACAATGGTATACAGACGTTGTGAAGAAAGCAGAGTTGATGGATTATTCATCTGTAAAGGGATGTATGATCTTTAAGCCCAATGGTTATGCCATCTGGGAGAATATACAGAAAAATCTCGATGCAATGTTTAAAGAGACAGGTGTAGAGAATGTATACATGCCAATGTTCATTCCGGAGAGCCTGCTCCAGAAAGAAAAGGATCATGTTGAGGGCTTTGCACCTGAGGTTGCATGGGTCACACAGGGCGGACTTGAGACACTTCAGGAGAGACTTGCAGTAAGACCTACATCAGAGACACTTTTCTGCGAGCTTTTCAGCAAAACAGTACAGTCACACAGAGACCTTCCAAAGGTATATAACCAGTGGTGCTCAGTAGTGCGTTGGGAGAAGACAACACGTCCATTCCTCCGCTCATCAGAGTTCTTATGGCAGGAGGGACATACTGTTCATGCAACAGCCGAGGAGGCAGAGGCACGTACAGTACAGATGTTAAACATCTATGCGGATTTCTGTGAGAAGTACCTTGCAATCCCTATGGTAAAGGGAAGAAAGACAGACAAGGAGAAGTTCGCCGGAGCAGAGGCTACATATACAATAGAGGCTCTCATGCATGACGGAAAAGCACTCCAGTCAGGAACCTCACACAACTTTGGTGACGGCTTCCCTAAGGCCTTCGGCATCCAGTACACAGACAAGGACAATAAATTACAGTACTGTCATGAGACATCATGGGGCGTTTCAACACGTCTTATCGGAGCTATTATCATGGTTCACGGAGATGACTCAGGACTCGTGCTTCCACCAAAGATTGCACCAACACAGGTTATGGTCATTCCAATCCAGCAGCAGAAGGACGGCGTCCTTGACAAGGCATATGACCTAAAGGACAAGCTCTCAAAGGATTTCCGCGTGAAAATCGATGCAACCGACAAGACACCTGGCTGGAAGTTCGCAGCACAGGAGGTTCAGGGAATCTCAACACGTATCGAGATTGGACCAAAGGATATCGAGAAAAACCAGTGCGTTATCGTCCGCCGAGACACAAGAGAGAAAATCGTTGTCTCACTCGATGAGGTAAATGAGAAGCTCGCAGAGGTACTTGAGACAATGCAGAATGACATGCTCGAGAAGGCAAAGGCATTCCTTGCAAGCCATATAAACGATGCACACGACTACAATGAGTTCAAGGCAATCGCAGAGACAAAGCCGGGCTTTATCCGTGCTATGTGGTGTGGAGACGAGGCCTGCGAGAACAAAATCAAAGAGGACACAACAGTTACAAGCCGTTGTATGCCATTTGGTGACCAGGAGCAGATTTCCGACGTATGCGTATGCTGTGGAAAGCCGGCGCATAAGCTCGTATACTGGGGTAAGGCATATTAAAAGGAGAAAATACAGATGCGCATAGATTTACCGCAGAATGTCAACTTCATAATAGACACGCTCTACGAGCATGGCTTTGAGGCATATGCGGTAGGTGGATGCGTGCGTGACAGTCTCCTTGGCAGGACACCGCAGGACTGGGATATCACCACATCTGCAAAGCCTGCGCAGGTCAAAGCGATATTTGATCATACGATAGACACAGGTATCCAGCATGGCACAGTCACGGTCATGCTGGAGCATGTGGGCTATGAGGTCACCACCTACAGGATAGACGGAGAGTACGAGGATGCACGCCATCCAAAGGAGGTTACCTTTACCTCCAATCTGAAGCTTGATCTGGAGAGGCGCGACTTCACAATCAATGCCATGGCGTATAATCACAGGGCAGGACTTGTCGATGAATTTGACGGCATAGCAGATTTAAAAGCACATGTGATCAGATGTGTGGGCTGTGCACACGACAGGTTCAGTGAGGATGCACTCAGGATGTTTCGTGCGGTGCGATTTGCAGCCCAGCTTGGCTTTGATATAGAGGCACAGACTAAAGCAGCCATAAAAGAGCTTGCCCCTGCATTGTCAAAGGTCAGCGCAGAGCGAATCCAGGTGGAGCTTGTGAAGCTTCTGACATCAGACCATCCGCAGATGATGAGAGATTTGTATGAGCTTGGACTCACAGCGGTATTCATGCCGGAGTTTGATGTGATGATGCAGACACCTCAGCACAATAAGCACCATATGTACAGTGTCGGCGAGCATACGCTTCATACCTTGGAGCATGTGCGAGCGGACAAAATCCTAAGGCTTACCATGCTGCTTCATGATGTGGCAAAGCCTGTGTGCATTACGACAGATGAGGAAGGCCAGAATCATTTCAAGAAGCATCCGGTTGTGGGAGCTGATATGACCAGAAAGATACTCAGGCGCCTTAAGTTTGATAACAGGACTACAGACTGTTGCTGTAAGCTCGTAAAAGAGCATGATGACCGCCCGGCCATCACAGAGCGCAATGTAAGGCGTGCCATGAGCCGCATAGGAACAGAGCTTTTTCCGCTGTTGTTTGAGGTGAAAAGAGCCGATACACTCGGACAGAGCATGTATAGGCGCGAAGAAAAGCTTGAATACATCGCAGAATATGAGCGTGTATACAGGAAAATCCTCGCAGACCACCAGTGTGTATCAAAAAAGGAAATGAAAATAAATGGCAGCGACCTGATTAAAATGGGAGTAGAGCCGGGACCGAAGCTTGGCGATATCCTGGACAGACTTTATGAGCAGGTGCTTGATGACCCATCGCTCAATGAAGCACAAAAACTTAAAGAGCTTGCGAATAAAATAATAACCTCTCTCATATGATTAAAAAGCATCTGAATAGTTATGATGCATTAATCATATGAGGGGGGATTTTTTTGTATAATCAGCCGGAAGTGGCTTTGGAAAAATATGAGCTTACAGTAAGCAGGATAATAAAGGGCAGAGGAGCATATATATGTGATACAGGCATCGGGCAGAAGCTGCTCGTGCCGTACAGAGGGCATGAGCAAAGGGCATGCACCCTGCGGGATACGCTGGCATTTATCCAGAGAAACGGTATGGATGTGGAGCAGATATCACAGACAAAGGAGCAGTGTATCATATCGCGAGATAACTGTGAGGACGCATACATATTGAAGGATTACAGAGCAGGCAGAGAGTGCAGCACGGACAGCATAGATGATATGCGTGGCGGCAGCAGGGCATTAGCGCAGCTGCACAATATATTGGAAAAGTATCCTCTGCCTTCGGATATCGAGGTAGAAAGCCTGCACGAAAAATCTCAGCGCAAATGTGCGCAGATAGTAAAGCTTAAAAACTACATACTGCGTCGCAGCAAGACAAATGCCTTTGAACATCTGTTTTATGAATGCTATGAGAGATTCTTAGAGCAGGGGCAGAAATCGGCGGAAATATTGTGTGAGCTGGAAAATAGTAAAACGTCGGTTCCGATATACTGCCACGGAGCCTTCAACCAGCACAATGTCGTGTATACACAGTCCGGAAGATGGCTCCCTGTCAATTTCGAGACCATGCATCCGGGATATCCGGAAACTGATCTTGCGGAGTACATGCGCAAGATGCTCGAAAAAAATCACTGGGATACAGCGGTTGCAGATGCAATTCTTGACAGCTATTGCAGCGTAAGAAGTCTTGATGATACATCAATGAGACTGCTTCAAGCACTGCTTTTGTTTCCTGAAAAATTTTGTAAGCTCTGCAATCACTATAGCAACTCGCGCAAGTCATGGGTATGCGACCGTGATGTGGATAAGCTTGCACAGCTCATACAGCTAAGTGGGGAGCGCGAGGAGTATCTGCATGCCCTGCAAGCCATAGTGTAAGCAGTAATGCATATATATAGTGAATTTAATTGAAAAGTAAATGACTATACGATATATTATTATTGTAGAAAAACGTTTAAAGCCAGCTATTAAAGGAAATACAGATGAAGAAATTTAAAAGATTATTTTGCATAGTATGCATGCTTGTGCTGTCACTTGCAGCATGTGGAAAACAGGACACGGATGATGGTGTAAAAAAATTCTATAACAGCATGAATGATACGACGGAGGCCGTGGGAGAAAGCACGCAGTCCGGTTTGAAAGCTGCTGCGGAGGAAAACGGAAAGTCCGTTAAGAAAAGTTCAGATATTCTCATAGTATCGGACATAAACAGTGCCAACGAGACGATCAGGGTATACAATTACTCGACAGGAGTGCAGTATCAGTATTACTATGGGCTGACCACCGGCTTTTTCGACAAATATGGCAATCACATGTCAGTTTCAGACATACATCAGGGTGATGTGGTTGACATATCAGGGGCGGATTCAGACGGCAAGGCAAAGCGTATACAAAAATCCGATAAGGTGTGGACAAACGACGCAGTGACCAATTTTTCTGTGGATAAGAATAAGAGCGTGCTTGAAATTGGAAATAGCAGCTACAGGCTGGGTGAGCGCACCATGATATTTTCAGGCTCGGATGTCATAGATACTGACAGCCTCACGGCGCAGGATAAGCTGGCTGTTGTCGGGATTGACAAGGATATAGTGTCAATTTCTGTCACGACAGGGCACGGCACACTGCAGCTTAGCAATACATCGCTGTTTGAGGGCAGCTTTTTGCAGCTCGGAGACAGGATATTTGCAGAAATCACTAAGGATATGTCGCTTGATGTGCCGGAGGGCAGCTATACGCTCGCTGTGGCCAACAACGGCTGGGGAGGCAGCACGGATATTGAGATAAAAAGAGGCGAGACTACAAAGGTAAATTTAAATGATTTAAAGGGTGAGGGCCCTAAAAAGAGCAGTATCCTTTTCGAGGTTGACGTGCAGGGAGCAAAAATATATGTCGATGGCAGTGAAATCGACTATACGAGCCCGGTTGAGATAACATACGGAAAACACACGCTTAAGGTAACAGCCGATGGTTATGACACCTGGACGAGGACACTTTACGTGAACTCGAAGGAAGCCACCGTACAGATTACGATAAACGACAATAAGGACAGCTTGGGCAGTGATTCATCAGGCACCGGAAGCAGCAGCACCGGAAGCTCGCAGGCCACCGCACAGACTCCTTCAGAGACTGCCTCAGAGAGGGCAGATGAGAAGGACAATCAAAGTACATCTAAAAGAACAACCGGCAGCTCGCAGAGCACAAATTCATCACGGCAGACAGACAATAAATCATCTGACAGCTCGGGAAATAGTCTGACAAATAAGGATATATCAGATTATCTTTCAACATTAACCTCTTTATTAAGTTCAAAGTAAGGTTTTAAGAATGGTAAAAGTACATAAAAGCCTAGGAAATAGCGCATTTTCCTTGACAAACCCCATAAAAACAAGTATATATATTCTTGTAGGTAATTTGGGAATACAGCTCGAATTATATAAATTATGAAAATCCAGAGGAGGAATTTTATCATGAACAAAGCAGATTTAGTTGCAGCTATGGCAGAGAAGGCCGGAGTATCAAAGAAGGACGCAGAGGCATCTTTAAAGGCATTCACAGATGTTGTTGCAGAGGAGTTAAAGAAAGGTGAGAAGATCCAGTTAGTTGGATTCGGTACTTTCGAGGTATCTGAGAGAGCAGCAAGAACAGGAAGAAATCCACAGACTGGCGCTGAGATGACAATTGCAGCATCTAAGGCTCCTAAGTTCAAGGCTGGAAAGGCTTTAAAAGATTCTCTTAACTAATAAGTTAGACTATCACGGAGTAGAAGAATGGGTGAAGCCTTTAAGGCTCCGCCCATTTTTGGCTATATCCACTAAAATCAGGGTAATGGTTATGAATTGATTTATTATAGGTAAGACACAGAGGTAACAATGAGATTAGACAAATTTTTGAAGGTATCGCGTCTGATAAAGAGACGTACAGTGGCAAATGAGGCATGTGACGCAGGACGTGTCACAGTAAACGGCAGACCGGCAAAGGCATCTGTAAATGTCAAGGTCGGAGACATAATAGAGATAGCATTTGGACAAAAGACAGTCAAGGTTAAGGTGTTAAATCTCCTTGACACAACAAAGAAGGAAGAAGCAAAAGATCTTTTTGAGTATATATAGGTTATATTTTCATAAATCCCGGCATATATTTACATATGTGATTCCACAGATGGCAGCCATATGTGAGGCTGTTTTTGGGACATATAAAAAATATGTGAGGGACAGGAAATGGAAGAAATATCAGGCACAAAGAGTCATAAGCTTATCTTGAATAATCGCAGAACAGGCAGCTTTACAGGCATTTTGGATGTGCTCTCCTTTGATGTGGGAGAGATACTTTTGGAGACGGAGCTGGGCATGCTTGACCTAAAGGGCAAGGATCTTCACGTAAACAGGCTAAACCTTGAGAAGGGAGAAGCCGATATAGAAGGTGAGATAGACGTGATTACGTATTCGAAGGTACCGGAGGTGACCGGAAAGAAAGATAAAATGTTTGGCAGGATATTCAGATAAGCACCTAAGGAGGAATAATGAGTAAACGTCGTGCAAAGAGAAGGGGCGGAACTTTAAGTGTTTCCATCATAGTTATAGCATTTCTTGTGGTTATGGTAGTCCAGGTTGTGCAGCTAAAGCAGAAGGAATCTACATATGCCGCACAAAAAGCGGAGCTTGAAAAGCAGTACACTAAAGAATCGGAGCGTGCTGATGAGATAGAAAGCATGCAGCAGTATATGCAGAGTGACCAGTACATAGAGGATATAGCAAAGAGCAAGCTGGGGCTTGCGTATGACAATGAAATAATCTTCAAGGAAAAGGACAAATAATTTTTGAAGATATAGTTGCGCTTTTTCGTCAAAACCTTCATTTTTGACCACATATAATCGTTGAAAAAAGATGGAGGCAAAAAGATGAGGATTGCAAATTTAAAAAAGGCTGTGTGGGGGCTTATGGCATTTGCATCCACACTGGTGTGTGTGATGGATTGTTATCCGCTGATACCTGCAGTGTATGGAGTTTATTGTCTGAGTAGTGGACATACGATTATTTTTTACATAGGATTAATTATTGGAATGGGATACTTTATATCGATACCGTCGATATGTAAGTATCTCTTTATTATTGCGGTGATTTACTTTGGGAAAAGGCTATTTGTGAGAAAAAGCAGTAAAAACGGATGTCTGACAACAGCCGTTGTGGCAGCTTGTGCCACGGCGGTGATGAATCTGTCGGTAACATTTCTGGGAAGGCCGGATACGGATGAGATAGTGTTGTCGGTAGCAGAGAGCCTTGTTGTGTTTTCGATGGCCTTTGCGCTTTGCAGAGCATGCGAATATTTAAGGGCTCTTGAGCACAATGAAAACCCGGTCATAGCAGGACTACTGCCCGACAGGGAGGAGGCATTTGCCACAGCAGTTTCAGGACTTTCAGGCATTATTTCGACTGCAAATGTCATGGCTGTAAAATGTACGGCAGATAAAATCCCTGATGAGAGTGAGAAAATACAGCTTGAGGTGACAGGGAGACTTTGTGCATGCTGTGAGGGCTGCAGTGTGTGCTGGACAAGCGGGGCTTCGATTTCAGACAGTATAAAAATGCTTGCTGATGCAGTGCGCAAACGTATGAAAACAGAGGAAATTGTGCAAAACAGATATGTGGATGGCTGCCCGCACTATACGCGCATGGTGGAAGCCGCCACAGAGGCATTTGCCCGTATTGAGCTAAATGAAGCCTGGTACAGGCGTCTCACAGAAAACAGACGCGTCATAGCCGCACAGCTTGACGCTATGGCAGAGCTCATGGATAGCTGGTGCAGGGCTGAAAAATGTATTGATAAAAAAAGAAGGCTGCGTCTTTCAAGAGTTTATGTATATACAAAAGAGGCTGGTATACAGGTGGAAAATGCCCATATTTATGAGAACGCAAGGCAGCAGGTATGTATAAAGGCAGATGTCTGCACCAAGATAGATGGCGGGATTGAAATTTCAAAGTATGTGCAGGCGGTTTCACGCGCCATGGGAGTGAAGCTCAGGCAGGCACATGGGACAGTTTCAATAATATCCGATGAGAGGACATCTATTGTGCTTTACGAGGAAAATCAGTTCTATGCACTTTCAGGGGTGGCGACCAAAAAGAAGACCGGCTCTCAGGCAAATGGCGACAGCTGTAGCATGTTTCAGCTGGATGATGGCATGTATCATGTATGTGTATCCGATGGCATGGGCTCGGGCAAGCAGGCGCAGGCAGAGAGCACGCTGGTGGTGGATTTGCTTGAAAAGCTTTTGGAGGCCGGTTTTAGCAGGGAAAGTGCCCTAAAGCTGATGAACTCTGCCATGGTCATATCGGCGGGCGAGGAGTCCTATTCCACGGTTGATTTTGCCACAATAGACATGTACACAGGTGAGCTTGAGCTGGCCAAAACAGGCGCTGCACCGTCATTTATCAAATCAGGGAAACAAGTAAGTGTTATAGAAAATGAATCACTCCCGGCGGGGGTCGATGCCACGCAGGAGAGCAAACATTCAAAAAATACACTTCAAAGTGGCGATTTCCTTGTCATGGTGACGGATGGTGTGCTAGAATATCTGCATGTAAAGGACAGACAGGGGAAGCTTATGGATATCATCGCAGGCGTCAAAAGCGACAATGCAGGCGTGATGGCGCAGGAAATTCTGGACAGGGTGCTGCTTGACACAGGCGGATACGCCATGGATGATATGACTGTAGTTGCAATAGGAATCTGGGAAAAATAATGATTAGACGGACAAAAGATTATATTCTGGAAAACAAAATGATAAAAAATCACAGCACGGTGCTTGTTGCGCTGTCGGGCGGTGCGGATTCGGTCTGCCTTCTGCTGGTGTTAAATGAGATAAAAAGACAGTGCGCAGATGAGCTTGATTTTGCGCTGGAGGCAGTGCATGTGGAGCATGGCATCAGAGGAGCCGAGAGCAGGGAGGATGCGAGGTTTGCGTCAGACCTTTGCGAGAGGCTTAACATACCGTGCCATGTGCATTCTGTGGACGTACCGCAATATGCAAAAAGTCATGGACTCGGACTGGAGGAGGCCGCCAGGATATTGCGTTATGAAGCGTTTGAAAAGGAAGTCGCCAGGATATTGCGCTATGAGGCGTTTGAAGAGGAGGCTGGCAGATATCCTTGCGAAACTGCCGATGCATCAGACCAAAAGCAGGGTAACAGCAGGCAGGCAGTCGTTGCAGTTGCGCACCATATGGAGGACAACGCGGAGACAGTTCTTTTTCAGATGCTTCGCGGAAGCGGAGCGAAAGGACTCGCCGGCATGCATCCGGTTTCCGTGAAGAACGGTGTCACCTATATCAGGCCGTTTTTATCAGCAACACGCGCACAGATAGAGGAATATCTAAAGGAAAACGGACAGGCTTTTGTCACCGATGCCACAAACACTGACACAGCCTACTCCAGAAATAAGCTGCGCCATGATGTGTTTCCACTGCTTTTGCAGATTAATGACAGGGCGATTGAGCATATCAATGAGAGTGCAGGACAGCTTGCGGTGATGAATGATTTTTACGAGCAGCAGCTAAAAGAGGCGTGTGACAGCATGGTTTCAAAAAAAGAAGGCAGGGTGATACTTGAAATCAGTCGCTTTGAGAGCCTGCATCCGGCATTAAAAAGCGGAGTAGCGCGCGAGTGTATACATCTGGCGTCAGGGCGGCTCAAGGACATCACGAGCACGCATATCGGTGCCCTTGTGAAGCTTGCAGGGCAGCAGTCGGGCAGAAAAATCAATCTGCCGTATGGTATTATTGCGGAAAAATCATTTGGCGAGGTGATACTCTTCGCCGAAAGGTGTGACGATGAAAAAGAAGAAATTCACATTACGCAAAAAGAGCTTGAGGTACTGAGTGCCACGGGAGAGCAAAAAAACATAAAGCTTTCGGCAGATGGCTCATATGTCACACTTTGTATACAAGATTTTAATGGTAAAATGGACGAAATTCCCAAAAAACCATATACGAAATGGTTTGATTATGATAAGATGAAGAAAGGCTTTGAAATAAGAACAAGAAAAGCCGGTGACTATATAATTGTGGATGACGAGGGCCATCATAAGAAGCTGAAGCAGGTATTTACAGGTGATAAAATTCCTGCACAGCAGAGAGCGGGGCTGTGGCTCATAGCCCATGAATCACTGGTGCATGCCATTATCGGATACAGATCCGGCTGCAGCGCACTTGTCACACCACAGACAGGAAAAGTACTTAAGATCACATTTTACGGAGGAAAACAAAATGGATTTTTCAAAAAAATATGATATTTCGGTTTACCTGACAGAGGAGCAGCTCAATAAGCGTATTGCAGAGATTGGAGCGCAAATCACAGAAAAATACAGGGGACAGTCAGTATATCTCATTTGCATACTCAAGGGCTCAATATTCTTTACCACTGAGCTTGCAAAGAGAATTGATTTGCCTATGACTATGGATTTCATGTCGGTATCCAGCTATGGCTCAGGCACAGAGTCATCAGGCGATGTCAAGATTAAAAAGGACCTTGAGCATTCTATCGAGGGAGAGAATGTCATCATCATAGAAGATATCATTGATTCGGGAAATACTCTTAGCAGGCTTTCAAAGCTCCTTGCCAAAAGAAACCCGAAGAGTCTCACAATCTGTACACTTTTGGACAAGCCTGAGCGCCGTGTGGTTGATGATGTAAATGTAGACTACGTGGGCTTTGTGATTCCTGATAGGTTTGTGGTAGGCTATGGCCTTGACTATGATCAGAGGTTCAGAAATCTGCCTTACATCGGCTTCGTCGAGGGCGAAATAAAATAAAAAGGAGAAGTAAATTGAATAAACAAAAAAGCGGTATGCGCGGAATAGGCGTATACATTATCATTGTATTTGCAGTAATCTGCATCTGGTACTGGCTGAGCGCCGGGGCTACATCAAACTCTTACACACAGAGTCAGTTCGAGAAGGATCTTGACAAGAATCAGGTGAAGAGCGTAAAGGTAGTGCAAAACAGGGAGATACCGACAGGAAGTCTGGAGGTGAAGTTCAAGGATGGCACATCAAAGGTGCTTTATGTATCAGATGTAAACAATATCGAAAAGACCATGACAAAAGCAGGGTACACCGACTATACAGTTGCGGATGTTCCGGCTGAGAGCTGGATTATGACACTGCTTCCGTATCTTTTGGTATTCGGAGCCATGTTCATACTCTTTGCAGTGATGAACAACAACGCAGCAGCACAGGGCGGCGGTGGCAAGATGATGAACTTCGGCAAGAACCGTGCGAAGCTCACCACACAGGAGGAGAACCATATCAAGTTTTCCGATGTAGCAGGCTTAAAGGAGGAAAAGGAGGAGATTGCAGAGATAGTTGATTTCCTTCGTGATCCGGGAAAATACACCAGACTTGGAGCAAGAATCCCAAAGGGGGTCCTTCTTGTAGGACCTCCGGGAACAGGTAAGACTCTCCTTGCCAAGGCAGTAGCCGGAGAGGCAGGGGTACCGTTTTTCACCATTTCAGGATCTGATTTCGTGGAGATGTTCGTCGGAGTCGGAGCCTCACGAGTGAGAGATTTGTTTGAGGATGCCAAGAAAAATGCGCCTTGTATCGTATTTATCGATGAGATTGATGCAGTAGCCAGACGCCGTGGCACAGGAATGGGCGGCGGACACGACGAGCGTGAGCAGACATTGAACCAGATGCTTGTCGAGATGGATGGCTTTGGTGTCAATGAGGGCATTATCGTCATGGCAGCCACAAACCGTGTGGATATACTTGACCCTGCTATCATGCGTCCGGGACGTTTCGACAGAAAGGTTGTAGTAGGCAGACCGGATGTGGGCGGCAGAGAAGAAATTTTAGGTGTCCATGCCAAGAAAAAACCTCTTGCAGAGGATGTAGACTTAAAGCAGATTGCACAGACTACCGCAGGCTTCACAGGTGCAGACCTTGAGAATCTGATGAATGAGGCAGCAATCCGTGCAGCGGGCGAAAACAGAGAATATATCACACAGGATGATATCAGAAAATCCTTCGTCAAGGTTGGCATCGGAGCTGAGAAGAAGAGCCGTATCATCTCTGACAAGGAAAAACGCATCACAGCCTACCACGAGGCAGGGCATGCAATCCTTTTCCATCTGCTTCCGGATGTGGGACCTGTATACACGGTTTCAATCATCCCTACAGGAGCAGGCGCAGCAGGCTATACCATGCCTCTGCCTGAGAAGGATGAGATGTTCAACACAAAGGGACGTATGCTTCAGGAAATCGTAGTAGACTTAGGCGGTCGTGTCGCAGAGGAACTTGTGTTTGACGATATCACCACAGGTGCATCACAGGACATCAAGCAGGCTACAAAGCTTGCGCGCGAGATGGTTACCAAATACGGTATGTCAGACAATATCGGTCTTATCTGCTATGCCGATGATGAGGAGGAGGTCTTCATCGGACGAGACCTCGCCCATGCAAAGAACTACAGCGAGGGCATAGCATCGGCAATCGATGCCGAGGTAAAGCGCATCATCGACGAGTCGTACGACAAGGCAAAGAGCATGATAGCAGAGTACCGCGATGTGCTTGACAGATGTGCAGCACTTCTTCTTGAGAAGGAGAAAATCACAAGAGATGAGTTTGAAGCACTGTTTGACGAGGACAGCAAAACAACAGTTGAACATAATGTTTAAAAAATAGCTATACTTTTGTGCAGAATGACTATATGAAAAATATTGAATATGACTAAAGAACTATACAAATTGCATAAAAACAAACTACGATTTTTATGCAATTTGTGAACACTTATCGTTATAACCGTGATATTATAATAACCGTAAAAACCCCCCAATACATTATATAGTTTTTGCTATACCCCATAGTAAAAATACCTTCTCCTAAAAGGCAGCCGATCGCAGGCTGTCTTTTTTAATTTCTATATTATAGCTACAAAGTAAGGGATTGTGTGCCCGGGATGGTGCTTTGGTGGGGGATTGATGCCCTTACTGGAGCGCATAGAGAAGTTGCTTAGAGTCTGTCAGAATTATGCTTAGAGGAGCAGAAATGCCCGGCCATGGACGGCTGGGCAAGGCGTTATGCGCCATGGACGGCGCATAAAAGCCGGT